>VSSQ01000438.1_pt1 | contig 29218 bp, 27 predicted proteins | sample 4763081 | NCBI WGS metagenome assembly VSSQ01 (sample SAMN12137344, study PRJNA551015) | bioreactor metagenome | isolation source: SDC9 anaerobic chlorinated ethene degrading culture | place: USA: Knoxville, Tennesee | collected 2015-01-01
AGGACCGCTTCTTTACCTCTTTCCTTCTCCTATAAAACTGTCAAGGTTCGGTTGCACCACTTGGCCAGCGCCAGAGTGCCTGAGAATAATACTCGACGAAGGGAAGACTGTCAACGCTGACACATAGAATGTTTAACCGGAAACAAAATTTACCATCTGTAATTTTATTCGTACTATAGCGTGAACGCTGTGGGATAGTTAATGATATCCCTTACAATACACAAGACACTGGCTTTTATCTCTACCTTTACCAAAATAGAGTGTAAATTTATTTTTCTTCCTCGTCGAGATCAAGGATACCCTCTTCGATATTCAGCGAAGGTACTTCCTCCTCCGTTTCTTCAGAAAGGGAGGGGGCACCGGGGGGAAGTCCCAGATCAAGGCCGCTTGAGACAAGGGAAAGCACCTCGTCTACTATCTCCTTCATGAGGTCCGGATGCTCCTCGAGATATTGGGCTAACGCCTCTTTGCCCTGGGCGAGGGTTTCACCCTTGTAGGCTATCCACGAGCCTTTTCTTTTTACTACATCAAAGTCGATTGCCATATCTACAACGGACATGCCCCTGGGGATTCCTTTTCCATATATGAGGGAGGAATGACCGGTCTTGAACGGGGGAGCTTGCTTATTTTTCACTACCTTCATCCAGAGTTCGTGGCCTATGGTATCGTCACCCTTTGTAATGGACTTGCCCCGTTTGACTTCTATACGCACTGAACTGTAAAACTTCAGCGCTCTTCCTCCCGTGGTCGTTTCCTGGGGTCCCTGACTGTACCCAGTGCTGATTTTTGCTCTCAGCTGATTTATGAAGACAACGACACAGTTGCTCTTCGAAATGGCGGATGTGAGCCTTCTGAGGGCATAGGACATAAGCCTCGCCTGGAGTCCCACCTGGCTGTCTCCGATTTTTCCGTCGATTTCGGCCTGGGGAGTAAGGGCCGCAACGGAGTCCACAACCACGATGTCAACCGCGCTGCTTCGGACAAGGGTGTCAAGGACGTAAAGAGCCTGTTCGCCGCTGTCCGGCTGGGCAATATACAGAGATTGGACATCTACTCCCAGGGTGGAGGCAAGGCGGGGATCAAGAGCATGCTCGGCATCAATGAAGGCCGCGATTCCTCCGGCCTTTTGAGCTTCAGCGACAGCATGAAGAGCAACTGTCGTTTTGCCCGATCCCTCAGGCCCGAAAATTTCCACGATTCTTCCCTTCGGAAGGCCACCTATTCCAAGGGCTACGTCAAGGGGGAGTATTCCTGTGGGGATGACTTCCACAGCGGATCTGAAGGATTCCCCAAGTCTCATTATGGAACCTTCGCCGAACTTGCCCCGGATATCTTCAATTGCCTGTTCGAGAACATCTTCCCGTGTTTGAGGGGTTTTCTTCTTCGCCAAACAGAACCACTCCTTTCGTTTTAAACGTAAATTTCTGCAGGGAAAGGAACTTCAGAGAAGACTCCATTCCTGCAGTATGGAATACTCAGGTCCGGAGGGCCGAAGTTCGCTTTTCATCCAAAGAATGGATTCGGCACTCCATTCTCCGGGTCGTTTCTCTTGAAAGAAAGGGAGGACAATCTCTTCAGGGCGTCTTGTGCGGGCTAGGGTGACATGAGGGTGAAAGGGCCGGTTTTCTTTCCCCATACCCGCAGCCTCGGCCGCAGATTCAATGAGTTCCGCAATGCCTGCCAGCTTGTCCGTTTCCCCTTCGACACCGATGAAAAAAGTCCGTGCCCGCTTCATTCCGGGAAAGGCTCCCGGTCGGCCGAGCCGAAGGAGGACCGGTCCCGGCCTGTGCCCGTTTATTGCGGCTTCCGCATTGTTCCTGAAGACATCAAGCACCGGAAGAGGATGTTCCCCGCAAAACTTCAGAGTGATATGATACAGATCCTTCTCAACCCATTTCAGGCCGGATTGTTCCCGTCGAATCGCCGCTGCATGGTTCCCCACAATACGTTTCACCGCTTCGGGCAGAGGAACGCAGACGAAGGAGCGAACCACCGCCCCATTCATTCTTCAGCCTCCGAGACTTTCCTCCAGAGGCAGAAAAGAGCGAACATGGAAGCCCTGTTCCTGATCCCGTTCCTGTCGCCAGAAAACAGTTTTTTCACCGCTTCCGTCCTTCCTTTCCCCGCAATGCCGAACCAGACTGTTCCTACGGGTTTTTCCGGAGAGCCGCCTTCCGGCCCCGCGATTCCGGTAACCGAAACAGCCAGGTCGGTTCCGAAAACGCGGACCGCTCCTTCCGCCATCTCGGCCGCACATTGGGAACTGACCGCACCGAAGTGATTCAGCGTAGCTTTATTTACTGAGAGTATGCTTTTCTTCGCGGAGTTACTATAGCATACTGCGCTGCCGAAGAAAACTGCCGAACTTCCCGGAACTGACGTAAGAGCAGCCCCCACCATTCCCCCTGTACAGGATTCAGCACATGCCAGTTTCAGGCCCCTGTGCACCGCCCCTTGAATAACCGCCTCTTCAATTGACCGGGATGCGGAAGGAAGACAGTCCCCAGGGACCAGCAACCGTACATCCGCTTCCGCCTGGACGACATCAGCCGGATTTCCCCGCATAAAAATTTCAACAAGCCCCGGTGAAGGAAGTATGGAAATATGAAGCTCCTGCCTGGAAATGACAGGTGCAAGGCGGTCCTTCAGCAGGCTTTCAGGCAAGCCCGCGACCAGAACCGAAGCAGTTCCGTTCCTGACGGGAGCCAGTTCAGGGGCCAGTTCCTGTTCCGCCATGGCACGGTATTCGGAGGGAACACCGGGAAAGGCATATACTTTTGTTCCGGAAACTTCAAAGGCGATTCCGAGAGCGGATCCCTCGGGATTGTGGACAGCCCGGGTTCCCCTGGGCACACTTCCCTGGGTATCCCGGCATTTTTCCAATGGAAGCCGCATTTCTGCGGGATAGCGGGCAATTATCGCGTCGTAGGCGGAATCCGCCCCGTCAAGAGGCACACCGAGATAGGATGAGAGGGCTTCACGGGTACAGTCATCATGAGTCGGACCGAGACCTCCCGAGAGGACCAGCAGGTCCGCGGTTCCCACCCAGTTTTCCAGGTACTTTGAAAGAGAATCTTTTTCGTCGGGAAGGATTTCCATACAGACAACCCTCCAGCCCGCCCGGGTCAGCCGTCCGGCAAGCCAGGAACAGTTGCCTTCATTGCGAATGCCGCTGAGAAGTTCGTCTCCCAGGGCGATCAGCACTGCACGCTTCAAGCAAACGCCTCCCTGCCGTCAGAAAAGGAAACTCCATCCTCCGCCGAAGTACAGCCACCGAATGACTGAGAGGATACTGTTCACCAGAATTCCGGCGACAATATCATCTGCCATGATTCCCCATCCTCCCGGCAGTTTTTCCGATGCGTTGACCGGAAAAGGCTTCAGGATGTCAAAAATCCTGAAGAGGAAAAGCGCCGGAAGGAAAAACCCCGAAGGAAGGCCGTACATGGAAATCCAGGTTCCGGCGACTTCATCTATTATGACTTCTGCCGGATCCGTTTTTCCTTCTTTGAGGGAATACCGGTGGGAGGCCCATACTCCAAGAATAACCACGGCCAGGATACCCGCCAGGGGGACAGGATAAAAGGCAAACACCAAAAAGGCAGCGACCGATCCCACCGTTCCGGGCATGGCAGTGAAAAAACCGAGACCGCAGAGTGTGGCCATACACCAGAAAAAATCCTTATTCCCCGGCAATTTCCGCAAAAAGGTCATGTTCAGCGGCATCGACAACCCGCACCTCCAGTAATTGTCCTTCCTTAAGGGCTGATCCGCCGGATACGGCGATCAGCCCGTCGACGTCCGGAGCTTCCCGGAAGGATCTGCCCCAGGCAGTACAATCTTCTTCGTCAATCTCGTCGATCAGGACCGAGAGTTTTTTGCCCACGAAAAGATTCTGCCTCTCCAGGGAGATTTCCGACTGAAGTTCCATGAGCCTCCTGTACCGGTCTTCCCCGATTTCGTAAGGGACCCGGCCCGGGAGATCAGCGGCCGGGGTCCCTTCCTCGGGCGAGAAAATAAAGGCACCTACACGATCGATCATTGCCTGTTCCAGAAAATCGAGAACTTTTAAAAACTGGGATTCCGTTTCGCCCGGAAATCCGACCATGATCGTTGTCCTGAGAGCGAATAACGGATCCGCCTTCCGGGCATAGGAGAAAATACGCCGGATATGTTTTTCATCGTCGGGGCGGTTCATACGTCTCAGCACTTCAGGGTCGACATGCTGGATGGGGATGTCCAGATAGGAGAGAATCCTGCGGTGTCCTGCGACGAAATCGATAAAAGGCTCGTCGATTCTCGACGGGTGCAGATACAGGAGGCGGATCCAAACGTCTTTGGGAAGCTGCCTGTCCAGTTCGGAAAGCAGTTCCCTGAGACGGGGCTCTCCGTAAAGGTCTCTTCCATATATCGTAAGGTCCTGCCCCACAAGGCAGATTTCCCTGGCACCCTTCTCAGCCAGGTCCAGGGCCATGGATGACAGCTCGGGAATACCGATGCTCCTTGCCCTTCCCCTGATGGAAGGTATAGTGCAGTAGGAGCAGAAAGTGTCGCATCCTTCTCCTACTTTCAGGTACCGTGTCCATGGTTTTGTTTCGGGGAGCATCCCTCTCGCCGGGCCAGCCGCCGGAATCAGCCCAAGAGACCGGACTGCAAGCCCCCACTCCTCCGCCCGGGCCCATACATCCACTGAGGGCAGCTCCTTTTTCAGCTCGTTGCCATAGCGGTTTACAAGGCAGCCGACGACGCCGATTTTTTTAAGCTTCCCCTGTTCTTTGAGCAGCTCGAGATCCAGTATGGCGCTGACGCTCTCCTCCACGGCAGGCTGTATAAAACCGCACGTATTCACAAGGGCGACGTCGGCATCACCGACGTCGCTGACAATTTCCACTCCTGATGCCTCAAGAAGACCGATAAGATTTTCGCTGTCTACGGTATTCTTGGAACATCCGAGGCTGACGATGCAGAGCTTCACCTGGCAATCCTTCCCGTTTTCCCGTCCGGAGAGTAAAACACACGCTCCACGCCCCTGGTCGTTCCCGGATTTCCCATGTTTTCACCATTCCAACGGGTTTTGACGGATCCTGCTCTTCCGTACGTCACCTCGATCCTTTCCTTCACTGTGAAGGAAACGGATTCACCCGCTTTCAGAGTGCGCTCATACAGAGTCTTCGTACCTTGTCTCACGCGGACCCAACAGTCTCCGTCCGCAGTAATTACCAGTTCCCTGTCTTTTTTCTTTTCTGGTGCGGCGGGAGGGCTCTGGGGGGTATTTGTGCCCACGAGTTCGGCAGCAGTAGGAGGGGAAGCCATTCCTGCAAGAGGAGCTGCAGGCTGATCGGCTGAAAGGGGAACCGAACCGTTCTGCCGGTCAGAACCGGTTTCAGAAGCTTCACCGGCAACAGTCTGAGCCGGTTTGCCGGAAACACTCTCTTCCACCGCTGCACCGCTGTCGGGCTTGTTCGCAGATGTTTTGTCCTCTTCACTGTTCTCTTCCCGAACTGCAAAGGTAGGAACCCCGTTCTGATCCCAGGTGTACCAGACATACCAGGATGAACCCGCAGCCACAAGGAGAAGAATGGCAAAAATCCAGAAACGGGAGGCTGGTTTGAACCCTTTTGTGGGCGGCGTGCACGATCCGACCACAGAAGGTTCTTCCTCCCTCACTTTCTCCGTTCCCTCGGAGAGGACGGGAAGATATTCGCCCCAGAACTCTTCCGCGCCGATAAACTGGAGATACGTCCGAATAAAACCTCGAACATACACTGTTCCGGGAAATTCGGAAAAATCACCCCGTTCTATTCCTTCAAGAAACTGGACTCTTATCTTTGTTCCCTCGTGGACGTCCTTCAGGCTGAGTCCGAGTTCTTCTCTCTTGCGTCTGATTTCCTTCCCCAAGTCCTGCAAAGTATTGTCCCGATGCTCAGGCATGGGCGATTGCCTCCTTAACTTTCAGCTTGATCTCCCGCAAAAACAGGGCAGGATCCTGAGCGCCGAACACGGCGCTTCCCATTACCAAAACGTCACATCCGCCGAGAGCTATTTCGGCGGCATTCCCCCCGCCTATTCCACCATCCATTTCCACAACATAGGAATAATGCCCCGCTTCCCTCCACCTGCATAATGATTTTGTTTTTTCCATTACGGAGGGAATGAATGACTGCCCTCCGAAACCGGGGTTTACGGACATGACCAGAACAAGGTCCACCATGGGAAGAAGGGGGCGAAGCAGTTCTTCCGGGGTTCCCGGATTAATGGATACTCCGGCCTTTGCGCCTCGTTCGCGAATCCTGGAAAGGGTCCTGTGGATATGAGGATCCGCTTCTATATGAACCGTAAGATAGTCGGGGCCCGCATCAAGGAATGCCTCCAGGAGCCTTTCGGGATGTTCAATCATGAGATGGACGTCAAGCACCTCCGAAGGATACCGTTTCCTCAGGGCTGAGACAAAGCCCGGACCGAAGGTGATGTTCGGAACAAAACACCCGTCCATGACATCGACATGAAGCCAGTCATGCTGTCCCTTCAGGGAAGCTATCGAAGACCGGACATCGAGAAAGTCCGCAGAAAGGAGGGAGGGAGCGAGAAAAACATTCCTCATCATTTGTAGCGCTCCTGCCAGACAAACTCTCCTCCGAGATAAATGGTGACAACCCCTTCCCGTACAAAAGGAGCGTCAAGGGATATGAATTCTCCTCCTTTGACATCCCGGCCGAGAAGATGCCTGGTTCCGGTGGCGTCGACCATCTCGATCTTCAGCCCAAGCGGTTTTGTAAGGGGCGGAACCTGGTACCGGATCTTTGCCGTGCCGGTCGGGGCCGGTCCGGTTTTCTGACCGGACGCCGCAGGCTGGGAAGCTGACGGCAGCCCGGTGGCGCCGGCGAGCTCCTGCTGTTGCGGAGTCAGCACAGTCTGAACGGGTCCGGCAGGCCCCACCTGCCGCGGCGTCTGCTGTGCAGGCGGATCCTCAACTACGACCGTCTCCGATGGACGCCCTGCGGAGCCGGGTGCCACAACCTGGCTCTCAGGCTTCTGGGGTTCCGGTTTCCTTTTGTTCGTGGCAACGACGATCCGGACTGAATCTCCCAGCCGGACCATGGTTCCCGCTTTGGGCTTTGTTGACATTATCATGCCTTCCGGGGTGTTCTGGGTTGAAACGTATTCCGCCCCTCCGAATTTCAGGCCGCTCTGGGCGAGAAGATCCTTCCCTGCCGCTTCATCCCGTTGGGCAATGTCCGGGACAGGGATGCGCCCATCTTTGGGAACAGGACCAAGACTGACAAGCAGGTCAATTTTTCTGGCATCGTCAACTACGGCAGGTATTGCCGGATTCTGGGCTATCACGGTACCTGCAGGCCTGGAGTCATCGTGAATCTTAACTGTGTCTCCCTCGGTAAAGCCAAGCTCCTGGATTTTTTTCCGGGCCTGGGTGTTTTCAAGTCCCCTGAGGTCAGGGACTGCTTTTTTGTTGCCGCCCCTGCTTATTTTGAGAATTATGCTCTTGTCCCTCCGGACCTTTGTTCCCGCTTCCGGCCACTGGGCGAGAACGGTTCCCGCAGGTATGGAGGAATCCACCTGTTCGATTTTCACTTCCAGACCGATCCGCTCTGCTTCGTCAACGGCGTCCAGTACCGACATTTCCCGAAGAGGAGGTATCACGAGGTCTTTCCCTCCGAAAAACACCGTGTAAAAAGCCACGCTGCCCGATATGAGAATGACAAGAATCACCAGGACCACGGCCCAGCGGAAGATTCTACCCATCAACAGTCTTCCCTCCCGATTTTTTCATGATCACGGCCATGTAAAATCCGTCGATCCATGGCAGTTCCGGCCACATGTATGTCCCCCAGGGACGTCCTTTCCTGAACACGGGTCCGCTGAAGGGAAAGGACAGTTCCACCAGCCCCGGCTCTTCCGAGAGGACATGGGCGACCACATTTTCATTTTCGTTTTTCAGCAGGCTACAAGTAGAGTAGACCACAATTCCTCCCGGCGCAAGGAGGGATACCGCTCTTTTCAGCAGATTTATCTGCAGGGATGCCAGGGAATCAAGCTTTTCCGGGGTCAGTCGCCATTTTGCCTCCGGATGGCGGTTCCAGGTTCCGCTTCCAGAACAGGGAGCATCAAGAGAAATCATTGCGGGAATAAAAGATGGGAGGGTTTGAAGCGCATCCCCGGTGATAATTCTGACTTTCCCCCTCCTTCCCGTCCTGGCAAGCTCTCTCTCCGCAGCCTTCGCCCGTGCAGGGGACAGCTCGATGCTTTCCACGGGAGTTTCCGGAAAAAGAGAGGATATATGCCCCGTTTTCACTCCTCTCCCGGAACACATTTCAAGAAGAGGCCCCCCTCTGTGCATCTTTTTCATCACTTCAGCAACCATCATGGAGGATTCAGTCTGGGGCGTTGCAAGGCCTTCTCCGTACCCGGGAAAATCCGGAGGAAAAACGGTTCCGGCCAGCCGCACGGAGGAGGAAACGAAGGGAGACTGCCAGCACCGTATTCCCTTCTCCTTCGCAAGCCCGAGTATCCTCTCCCTGTCAGCCTCTCCTGTTATGCGGAAGGATGAATAGGGGCGTATCCGCATCATTTTGACGAGTTTTTTCCCATCGTCTCCCCAGATATTCCGCCACGAGGAAGCCACCCATGACGGAACGCCTGAAACCAGTGACTGTTCTTTGAGCCCACCGGAACCCTCTATCTTTTTCAGCTGGTCCCGGCCCTCCTCGACGACTCGCCGCAGAACTGCGTTCACAATGCGGGAACCGCGGTCGTCTCCCTGCTTTTTCATTTCCTGGACAAGACCGTTTACCAAAACCCTTGGAGCAAAGGTTCGAAGTTCGAGAATACCGGCCGTACCGATACACAGCGCATCACCGGCAGACTGGGAGAGTCCTGACGGTGATGTCCTGAGAAACCTGCTGTAGATTTCCTTCCAGAGAAATTGCCTTCTGAGGGCGGAATAGACAAGGGATGAAACCAGGGTGAGGTCTCCCGGCGAGAGGGAATCGGCAATCCTCCGTATCGATTCGGAAGCGAACTTCCCGGCCCGCACTTCCCGCCACACAAGGAGGGCCGCTTCAATTCCCCTCATGACACCACCTCAGCGACAAGGGGCTCTCCTTTGAACCTTGTTCTGACGAAAACGGAAGACGGTACGAGCAATTCGACGCCGAAAAAAGTCTTTCTTTCCTTTCGGGATTCAGCACCCGTTATTTCAATGCCCTGCAGGTTCAGAGGAAAGGTAAGGCGGCGTTGAATCCAGGGAGAGGTGAAACGGACCAAAAGGAAGGACAAAAGCAGAACGATTGCGGCGTTCAGAGCACTGAAGCCTTCAAGAAGAGCAAGAAGGAGAGCGCAGGGAATCGCACAGAATAAAAAGACAGCCGAAGCAGCCGCACATTTCGGACTCAGGACAAGGGATGATTCCCCTGACCGGATTCGAAGAAGGGCGTTTCGCGCGGCGGAAAGCACTTCCTCAGGGTCGAGCCCTCCCCTGAGGGAGAAACCGTCTTCCTCGGCCGGTCCTTCGATTTCAAGGGGACCGTACCGCTCTTGGAGAACCGAGATCGTTCCGTGGGCAAGTCCGTGATTTGCCCGCACCCTTTTGTTGAAAAGAATGCGAAGAAGTTTCGCGGGCGAAAAAAAGATTCCAGGCACATACTTCGCTGTAAAACCCACCGACACGAGAACGATCACCAGAAGAAGGCCCGCAAAGGCCAGCCATGGAAAAAGAAAAAGGAGAAGGACGAATACAAAAAAAGGCATGCATTGTTCCTTTCTTTCCAGGAAAAGAAATGGAGCGACTTCCGGAGCCGCTCCATTTTCCCGGTAATGATGTCCGAGCCGCCCCGGCAGGATTCAGTCCCTGCTGCCGAACATTCCCCGGAGGAAAAGAAGGCGTATGAGCTGGGCGAAAGCCATGACTGTCGCGGCAATATAGGTCCAGGATGCAGCCCTGAGCACGGATCCCGCACCGCCGATTTCATCGGTGGAGAGAATTCCCGTATCGGCGAGAACCCTCAGTGCACGGTTGCTGGCGTCGAATTCCACCGGCAGCGTTACAAGATGGAATAGGATGACTCCGAGAAAAAGGAGTATGCCGAGATCCATGAGCATCTGGCCGCGAAGCAGGATGCCGATGAAGAAAAGGGGAAAAGCCAGCGTAGAACCGATTCCCACCACGGGAACAATGGTATTCCGTATCTTCAGCGGCGAGTAATTCACGCTGTCCTGGATAGCATGCCCCACTTCATGGGCGGCAACACCTATGGCCGCAATGCTCGTGCTGCCGTACACCGAATCGGAAAGGCTGAGGCTCTTGTCCCTGGGGTCATAGTGATCTGTGAGGTTTCCTCCCACCCGGTTCACCGGAACAGCCTGAAGACCAAAGCGGTCCAGGATCGCCCGGGCGGCGGACGCCGCCGTAACCCCCCGACGGGACCCCACCGCGCTGTACTGCGCAAACACTGATTTAACCCTCATCTGTGCCCACATGGCAAGAAGAAGAGCTGGAATCAGCAACATCATCGTCGGATCAAAGAAAAAGGGGAACATGGCCCCACCTCCGTCAAAATACATGGTAGATGAACGAAAGATTACTCCTGTTCCGTTCTATCTTCATCGGTATTTTACACGGTTCCGGCTTGTAGGTCAATATTGGTCAGTCTACTTGTCGTAGAACCGGCGGATAGCCGAGACGATACGTTCCTGCTCTTCCATGGTAAGTTCCGGGAAAACCGGAAGGGCGAGGGTTTCCCTGCTGAGCTGCTCGGATACGGGGAAATCCCCTTCCGAGTAGCCCAGGAAAGAGAAGCATTTCTGAAGATGGAGGCTGACGGGATAATACACTCTGCTCACAATCCCTTCCTCTTCAAGGAAAGCCTGGAGTTCGTCCCTGCGGGGCACCTTGACCACGTACTGGTGATAAATGTGATAGTTCCCCTCGAGTTCCTGGGGGGGAACTACCGTATCGAGCAGTCCCTTTTCTGCAAAAAGGGCAAAATATCTCCCGGCTACCGTGCGGCGCTCTTCATTCCACTCCTCGAGATGACGGAGCTTGACCCTGAGGATGGCGGCCTGAAGAGAATCAAGCCTGCTGTTCAGGCCGACCTCGTCGTGGTAGTAGGTCGTGCCTGCGCCGTGCACCCTGAGTTTTCTGAGGCGGGAGGCAATTTCTTCATCCCGGGTGACTATCATCCCGCCGTCTCCGAATCCTCCCAGGTTCTTCGTCGGGAAAAAGGAGTAGCAGCCTATTTTTCCCCAGGCTCCCGCCCGGCGGATAAGATTTCCTTCCTTTCTCCAGGCCCCGAATGCCTGGGCAGCGTCCTCGACGACAGCCACTCCCCGGGCGGAAAGTTCTTCATAGACGGTCTCCATGGGCGTCATCTGGCCGAAGATGTGAACCGGAAGAAACGCTTTGGTTCTCGGCGTAACAGCTTCAAGAACCTTGGCCGGGTCAATGTTGAAGGTTCCGGGGTCGACATCGGCGAAAACGGGAACCGCCCCGAGTCGGGTAATACAACTTACTGTGGCGAAGAAACTGTAAGGCGTTGTGATAACCTCGTCTCCTTCTCCTATGTCAAGAGCCATGAGCGCCAAGAGAAGTGCGTCGGTTCCAGAAGCACACCCGATGGCGGAGACGCCGCCGAGGTAGCTTTCACATTCCTTTTCAAAAGCGGCCACATCCGGCCCCAGAATAAAGTGCTGGCTTTCAAGAACAGAGTTCAGGGCTTCCAGGATTTCCTCCTTTATCCTTCCGTAATTTCTCGTAAGATCCAGGGTGGGAATTTTCGCAGTCATAAAAGCGTGTACCTCCTTGAACGTTCGCGAAAAAAATTCGCGTCGAATGTACTCCGTAGTGTATCTTCACCAAATCGGGCCATTTTGTGGCCCACAAAAAACGAGCGGGAAAAGATTCCCGCCCGGAAGCCATGACCCTATGGGCAGGTCATTCCTCCACAATCCGGCTGAGTCCCGAAATGGATTCCTTAAGATGGCGCTTCATGAGCTTGACTGATTTCTCGCTGTCGTGAGCCCGGAGAGCCATCAGAATTTCCTTGTGAGAGTCGACTGTAGGGGTGGTTTCGTTCTGATAGAAAGGATCATAGAATACAACGTAGGCATTTGTCCGTGCGAGAATATTCTCCACGTATTCCGCAAGCACCCTGTTGCCGCTCGCATCGGCAACCGCTTTGTGGAATGCTTCGTTCACCTCGAGATAGGTTTCAAGATCCCTCTCCTCGATCGCCCTCGCTTCTTCCACAAGAGCCTCTTCCAGTCTCCGGAGATGCCTGTCGCCGATTCGTTCCGCTGCAAGCCGGATGGCAAGGCATTCAAGCTGTTCCCGCACAAGGAAGGTATCCTCGATCTCCCGTACTGTGGGGGCGGCGAGCCGGGCGCCGCTGTTCGGTATGATGATTACCAGTCCTTCGCTCGCGAGACGCCGCAGCGCCTCCCTCACCGGGGTTCTGCTTACGCCCATCTGAACCGCTATGTTCACTTCCGGAAGTCTCTGTCCCGGCTTGAGCTGCTTTGTTATAATGCGATGGCGCAGTTCCTGGTAGGCATAATCCGCCGATGTGGTATAAAGACGTGGTTCTCTCATGTTTGAAGGACCTCCCTGTTTTCATGAAGTCGGATTTTTGCCGGATCTATTGTATAACAGTCAGTATTGTAGATTTTGAGATACTTTATCATATTTAAGTTGAACCGACAAGATACGGGCGGTGAAAAGTACCCCTCAGCCTTCCCGCTTTTCCCGCACGTCACAGGAGGATTGTGCATGAGATTCATTGTACTGCTGCTGTCTATGGGAACCGTGGTTTTGTTCGGATATGCCCTCGCCGGTCTCGGTGGGTATTTTTTCGCCAGGGGCCGGCCCGATTATATTTTTTTCGGTCTCGCCGGAGGAATCCTCTCCTCAGCGGCGGCACTTCTGCTGTGGAAAAAATATCTTGTCACCCTTGAAAACGAAAGCGGAAAAGACGATATGAAGAACGGTTAAAAAATAGCCGCCCAGCATTTCGCCAGCCTGGCGCAGGCTTCCCTCATTTTTTCCGCAGGAACGGAGGAAATGGAAAACCTCACCGCTTTCTGCATTTTTTTATCAAGGGAGTAAAGGGACCCGTCGGTGACAAGGACCCCGTTCCGGGAAGCAGACCGTGCCGCTTCGGCACCATCGGTTTTTTCCGTGGGCAGCCACAGAAAAACGCCCCCTTCGGGCATGTGGACCGAAACACCGGGAAATACGTCAACGAGGCCGCTTACAAGAGATTCCATCCGTGCCGAAAGTACCGTCCGGGCCCGTTCAATGGCTTCCGCAAGTTTTCCCTGCTGGATGAATCTCATCATGACGAGTTGGACAAGGGATGATGTCTGGCCCTGGCGAAAGGATGCGGTACGAACGTAGCTGTTCCTGAGCCCGGGGGGGAGCAGAATGTATCCCAGCCGCATTCCGGGAAAGAGAACCTGGCTGAAGGAACCGATGTACACCACCCCTTCGCTCTCATCGAGAGCTTTCAGAGCGGGAACGCTCTTTTCTCCGTAGCGGAGTTCGCCGTAACTGTCGTCCTCGAGGATGAGAAACCCTTTTCTTTCCCTGAGAGCGAGTATTTCCCTGCGGGTTTCCGGGGGAAGCGTTCTCCCGGTGGGGTTCTGGAAGCTCGGGACGAGATACAGGATATCCCGGGATGTCAGTTTTTCCAGGGAGGCGAGCCCTTCTTCACCGAGAAGAGGCACCGGACGGAGGGGCAGTCCTTCATTTGCGGCTATATCTTTCATGTCCGTATAGGTCAGCTTCTCGGCAAACACCCGGCCGTACCCAACTGCACGGAGGGACCGCAGCACCGTGGAAAGGGCATCCTTTCCCCCGGATGTGACCGCCATCTCACCCGCCCTGGCAGGTATTCCCCTGAGAACGGAGTGCTCCAGCAGGGCGACACGCAGCTCTTCAAGACCTTCGGGAGGACTGCCCCCGAGGACGTTTCCCCCGTCTTCGAGCAATGCGTCCCGGCTGATTTTCGCCAGGACGCGGAAAGGAACAAGATCCTGTGTCGGCCGTTCGGAATCAAAATGAAAGACGTTTTTCCCTTCCGGGCTGCTCGCCAAATGGGGAAGAAAGCCCGAATCCGCGAAGGCTCCGCTCCGTCCTTTCAGGCGAACCACTCCCCGTTTTTCGAGAAGGAGATAGGCCTCCACGACGGTGGAACGGCTCACGCCGAGAGTACGGGCAAGTTCCCTCGTGCCCGGAAGTCTCGCTCCGCAGGGGATGCTGCCCGCCAGGATCATTTTTTCAAGATGATCCGCGATTTGCCTGTACAGGGTGCCGCATGCGAAGTCCAACGGTATTTCAAGAAGCATTTTTCCCAGCCTTTCGCCGCCCTCCTCTGGTACAATTATCCGAAGAAAGGCACACTATGATGGAAATGAGGGAGTCTCCTGACCGTGACCGGACATACAAAAGCAGACATCATCGTTTTCGATGTGGACGGCGTTCTCGTCGACGCTTCCCGTTCCTACCCCCGGGTGATTGCCCGCAGTCTTCTGTGGGCCTGGATCAGGGTACTCGGCCGGATCCCCGACTGTGAAGGATTCACCTATGAGCATTTCGCCGCATCGAAAACCCATCCCGCCTTCAACGATGACTATGATATCGCGTGGGCGTTCATCAACTGCACCGCCGCCTCATCGTTCCCTTCGCTTGCTGACAGTCTCCCATCTCCGCCGGAATGGCGCGAAAAAATTGAGGGGTGCAGAGACGGCGATATTGAAGGATGGGTCCGCCGGTCGTTCGGAGAACGAGTTCCAAGAGCGGCGGTGCGGAAGGTCTGCGAAGAAATGTATTTCGGCTGCGACGAATATGAGGCTCTTGGGGAAACCCCTCTCTACACAACAAGGCGCGGGGGCCTCTGGGAAGAAGAGACCTCCCTGGTTTCTTTCCACTGGAGCGATCTTCCCGTCGTTTCGGCTATCTACACCGGAAGGCCCCGTTCAGAGCTTTTCCTTGCCCTCAAGCTCATCGGCTGGACGGACTTTCCCGGAGATCTGACAATAACCCCGGATGACGGAATCACGAAACCCTCTCCCCTGGGACTGTCGGTTCTCTGCGAAAAAACCGGGGCATCCTTTCCCCTCTTTCTCGGAGATGCCGAAAGCGACAGAAAGACGGTTTCCGCCTTCGGAAGAGGTACCTTCGCAGCCATAGGCGATTTCCTCCCCGACGAGGCGAAGAGATACAAGACCCCGGAGGAAGCCCTCCGGGACAAGGGACTTCTAGGATAAGGCTCATTTCTTTCTCAGCACGAGCCACCGGTAAATTCCCTCCACGTTGCTCCAGAGTTCGATGCAGAGATCAGTCACCACTCCGTATCCTTTGTTCCAGCCGGAAAACCCCTTTTCTTTCCCGTTTCCCGGGTCTTTGACGGACCAGAGCGACTGGGCGGCGTCCCCGGGGTTAATGACCGACGCATAGGAAGGAAGATACCCCCTGAGCTTTTCCCCGAGATTCAGAAGAATATCTCCTTCAAGAGAAGAAACCTCAACTTTTTTCAGATCTTCGGAGGGCATATCGTACTTTCCCCTGTAATGGAAAATATTCATCCCTTCATACTGTTTTCCGTTCGGGAGCGCAAAGGATTCACCGAGAAGGGGGGCTGCCCCCCCGTTGACAAAAACGACCTTTCTTGACTTGAAAAGCCCGCTGAACCATTCTCTCGCTCCCTGTGCTGCAAGGATTTTTTCCGCGCTGAGAAAACCCAGGCCGTGGGGGACATAGACGGCGTTGACGTCAAGGGCTGGTCTGGCTTCCTCAAGAAAGATCTTCCGTACGGAACACCCCAGGTAGGAAAAAAGCCTTCTCGCGTTGTCGCCTTCAAGATCGAGTCCGCTGTGGGTAACCACTCCCACGGTAAGCCCTGCCGCCTTCCCGCGGAATGGCTCAGCCACCTCAGTCCATTCCTGGTTCAGCCTGGCGAATCCCCAAAAGGCGTTCCAGTCGATTTGCCCGGGGAGTGACGCCAGCTGCGACGCAGCGGCTTTGACGGGAAACGCGGCTCTCTCCGCCATGGCGTCAAGACAAAGCTCCAGAAGGGTGGACCGGTTTCTTTCCAGGAGTTTCGGTATATAGCCGAGACTCAGAAGAGGGGCTCTTCTCCCCCCTTCAATTTCAAGCAGCTGGTATTCCCTCGGATTGAGCACAGAAGCGTAAAGAACGGCAGGAACGGGAATATCTGCCTGGGCAGCAATTCCGGAGACCGCTTTTTCAAGAACACGGGCGGTTATTGCGGCAGAGGAATCGGCGAATACCACGGGCAGCAGGGGGCATTCGAGGATACGGCTAAGTTCCGGGGCCTGGGGGTAAAGGATAAAGGCATCATCGTCCCCTCTCTTTCCCAGGGGAGCGAGAATGATGTTGAGCCGGTCACTTTTCGAGGCAAACTGAAAGAGGGTCTTGAAAACCCGGGTGCTCCCGCAAGAGTAAGGATCCAGCACCGTGACGTCCTCCCCCGTGACCAGAGTGGTCAATCGGACGAGATACTCGTCAGGACCCGAGCAGAAAATCCTCAGCGGATGACCTGCGCTCTTCAGAGCCGCAGCGAGAATAACGCCGGGCGGAACAGTTCCTTCCCTTCTTTCGTCGGCGATAACAAGACGGGGAATAATCACGGCCGCTTCTCCTTTTTTTTACGGTATGGTTTAGTGTATCATATACGCCATGAGCCTCGACGGTCAAAATTCATACTCGTCTCAATGTCTGGAGGTAGATTGCGCATGACGGCACCATGGACCTATATCAAGGACCTCCCCTCCCGGGAAGGAACGGACGTCACCGTCCGCGGTTGGCTGTACAACATGAGAAGCTCGGGCAAAATTCACTTTCTGCAGCTCAGGGACGGAACGGGAACAGTCCAGGGTGTCATGGTGAAGAAAGAAGTCTCCGAAGAAGACTTCTCTGCGGCAAAATCCCTGTGGCTTGAAGCTTCTGTGGAAGTGACCGGAACAGTCAGAAAGGATGAGCGTGCTCCGTCGGGAGTGGAGCTTTCCGTGGCGTCCGTTTCGGTTATCCAGAATCCCGCTGACGAATATCCTATCGGCAAAAAAGACCACGGAATCGATTTCCTCCTGGACAACCGCCACCTCTGGCTCCGCAGCAGCAGGCAGCAGGCCATCATGAGAATACGCGAAAGGGTCATATGGTCCGCCCGGGAGTTCCTCCACAACGACGGCTACCTTCTCGTGGACAGCCCGATCATTAGCGGAGCGGCAGGAGAGGGAGTTTCCGGCCTGTTTGAAATCGACTACTTCGATTCAAAGGCGTACCTTGCCCAGACAGGACAGCTGTATGCAGAGGCGGCCGCGGCTGCCTTCGGCAGGGTTTACTGCTTCGGCCCCACGTTCAGGGCGGAGAAGTCAAAAACCCGCCGTCACCTGACCGAATTCTGGATGCTTGAACCCGAGGTGGCCTTCTTCGACCACAAGGACAACATGGACCTCCAGGAAAGGCTCATCTGCCACATCGTCTCATCCGTTCTGGAACACTGCGGAAACGAGTTGGCCGCCCTCGAACGGGACGTTTCAAAACTGGAAAACATCAAGGCCCCGTTTTATCATCTCCAGTACGGCGAGGCCATCGAGATGCTGAAGAAGCTGGGAAGCGACACTCTCTACGGTGAAGATCTCGGGAACGACGACGAAACCATCCTCACCCAGCAGTTCGACCGGCCGGTGTTCATCGAATGCTACCCGAAGAGCGTCAAGGCCTTCTACATGAAGGAACATCCGGAAAATCAGGACCTGGTGCTCTGCGACGACCTTCTCGCTCCCGAGGGATACGGCGAAATCATCGGAGGCTCCCAGAGAGAGGACAGTTACGAGCGGCTCGTGGCCAGGATACGGGAACAGGGCCTTCCCGAAGAGCCTTATGACTGGTACCTTGATCTCCGGCGGTACGGGACGTTCGTCCACAGCGGGTTCGGCATGGGGATAGAACGGGTGGTGGCGTGGATTGCCGGACTGCAGCACATCAGGGAAGCCATTCCCTGGCCGCGGACGATTTATCGTCTCAAGCCCTGATGCATTCATTTTCCGTTTCGCAGGGAGGCACAGTACGTGATTTATTCCGATTTTGACCCGAAACCCGTTTTTCGCGAATACAGGAGGCTCATCGGTGACGGTGAGGTGGGAGGCAAGGCCAGGGGCCTCGCTTTTGCCTTCAATACCCTGAAAGGAACGCCTCTCGAGTCCTGCGTCGAATTCCCCGATGTAAACTATGTGCTTACCACGGAGGGATTTGATGATTTCGTTTCGGACAACGGGATAGAAACACTTCTGAAGGAAAGCCTCTCCGGGCAGGAGGAGAACACGGAGGACGAATTCGCCCGGGAGCTTTTCGAGAAAGTCGCCTCCGCCTTCCGGAACGGAAATGTCCGTCCGTCCCTGGGCAGGGACCTGGAAGACGCCATGGAAGCCATTGGCGATTTTCCCCTTGCCATAAGGTCCAGCTCCATTCTTGAGGATTCGAGGAAGCTTTCCTTCGCAGGGAAATACAGCACCCGCTTTTCAGCAAACCGGGGCCCACTGGCAGACCGTACCGTTCTTCTTGTCAACGCCATAAAGGAAGTGTGGGCCTCCCTTTACAACCCTGCGGCAAGGGCCTACCGGAAGAAACACGGCCTCACCGATTCGGACGAGTCCATGGCAGTTGTGATTCAGCCGGTCATCGGCAGGGAGCACAATTCCATGTATTACCCTGAAATCGCAGGCACCGCCTTTTCAAAAGTCTACCGCCGCCCCTCCACCCGCATACGGAAAGAGGACGGGGTCATGCGGTTCTGCTTCGGGCTTGGAACCAGGACGGTTGACAGGCTGAAGGCCAACGTCTCCTATCTTTCTCACCCCATGCTCAGGCCCCAGGGAAACCTGCCCGCAGACATCGCCATGACAAGCCAGAGCGAGTTTGACTACATCGACAGGGGTTCCGGGCGATTCATGACCGGCGCCCTTTCCGAGCACCTTCCTTTCCTGCTCAGAGAACACAAGCTGGCATCGGCGTTCATCGAAATCTACGCGGAAAACCTGCTCTACTGGGCAGGATCGGACCAGGTGAGCAACGGGAAGCCGGTATTTTCCTTCTCGAACTTCCCGAGGCGGCACCCCCGCTTTTTCAGCCTCGTGAAAGAACTGTGCTCCTTCCTTGAAGAACGGATGGGCATGCCGGCGGATATGGAATTCGCCTACGACACCGAGAGGGAAAAGCTCACACTGCTGCAGCTCAGGCCTCTTGCCTCCTACGAGGAGATGGCCCGGGTCGCCATTCCCGAAGTCAGGGATGAAAACGTCATCCTCAAGGGAAACAGGATGGTCAGCAACGGGAAGCTGGAAAACGTCCATCACCTCGTATACGTTGATCCTTCCGTCTACGGAAAGGATGCCACGTTTTACGAGGTCGCCAGGGAGATAGGCCGGATAAACCACAAACTCTCGGGAACAAACTACATCCTTGTCGGCCCGGGCAGATGGGGAAGCACAAACCCGAAACTCGGCGTTCCCGTCAGGTATAATGAAATATGCAACTGCGGCTGCCTTGTGGAGGTCGGAATCCTCGAGAGCGATTACACCCCGGAACTTTCCTACGGGACCCACTTCTTCCTCGACCTTGACGTGGACGGAACTCTTTATCTTCCGGTCTTCGACGGCATGAAGGGAAACATCTACAACCGGGAATGGCTTGGCTCCTCCTTTTACGAACAGAAAAGGCATCCTGCGGTTCGGCACTATACCGGCAATTTTTCCGTCCTGCTCGATGGAGAAAACGAGGTCGGCGTCGTCATCTCCAACGAACCTCAAACGAAATGAACTTCCGGCGCCCCGGCCTGGAAGCCGTGCCGGGGGGTTTTTCCCCCCCGGCACATGGCTTTTCCCGGGTCAGGCGACACATGGGGGGGATTTCTCCACCCGCGAGAGGTGCATGCTCATGAAATCCCGGATTTACGCTGTTCTTTTGTTTGTCTTTTTTGCAGTCATCTTTCCACGGCCGCTCGTCGGCTGCACCGGAATCATTGCCGGCAGGGAAGCGACTGACGACGGATCGGTCTTGAATTCTCAGACTGCAGACGGCTGGTACGACTCAAACCTGAGAGTGATTCCGGGAGAAAAACATCCCGAGGGATCGACAGTTCCCGTCTACTACGGCCTGCTCGGCGACGAACCTCTGCCCCCGGTCGAACTGGGAAGAATTCCCCAGGCTCCTGAAACCTACGCCTTTTTCCGAACCGCCTACTCCTGTTTTAACGAACATCAGCTTGCCATAGGAGAATCCACCATCGGACAGAAGGACCAGCTCAAAACATTTCCAGGAGAAGGCGGCGCCATTCTGACGGTGGAGCAGCTCATGATCATTGCACTGCAGCGCTGCAGAACGGCCAGGGACGCAATTCTTCTGATAGGAAACCTGGCGGAGCGCTACGGCTTTCTCGGATCCTGCGCCAACGACGGCGAATCCCTTTCCATAACCGATCCGTCGGAAGCCTGGATCATGGAGATTCTCGGGGCAGGATTTGACTGGCAGCCCGGCACCCGACCGGTGCCGTCTGGGTGGCCCGCAGAGTCCCCGACAACCATGCGGCTGTTCTGTGCAACGTAAGCCGCATCACCTTCGTCGACGAAGAAAGTGCAGACTTTCTCTTCTCCGCCGGCTACAAGGAGCCGGCAATACGCCACGGATGGTATGATCCTGCTTCGGGAGATCCTTTCAACTGGAGAAAGGCCTATGCACCGAACAACGGCCCCTGGTCTCCTTCCTCCATGTGGGTCAGGGGAAGGCTCCACTACATTCACAAGCGGATCCTGCCCTCGAAGCAATGGGATCCCTATGCAGACACAGACTCGTACCCCTTCTCTTTCAAACCGGAAAAACCGCTCTCCATAAGGGAAATCATGGACATCTTCCGCTCCGGACTGGAGGGAACTCCCTTCAGCATGGAAGACAACCCTGCCTGGCTTGTTCCGGGAGAAAACAGAAATTTGCTGAAGAGTCCCAAAGCCACTCCCTTTCCGGACCGTGCCACCAGGGAGCTTCTGAATATCCCCTATATGCGCCCAATTGCGGCAAAAACATCCTACAGCTTCATTACCCAGTCAAGATCCTGGCTTCCTTCGGCCATCGGCGGTGTTCTCTGGTTTTCTCCCGATTCCCCCCACTTCAGCACCTATGTCCCTATTTATGCAGGAGCCGGATCCATCCCGAAAAGCTGGTCGAACTTCGAAAGAAACCGTTTCACTCTCGACTCGTCAAGGTGGGCTGTCCTTTTGGCCGCATCGCTGGCGAACGCGAACTACCAGAGGGGAATCCAGACGCTGAAATCCCTCAGGGACCCGCTGGAGAAAAAAACTGCAGACGAATTCCGGGAATGGGACAGGGCGGCTGCCCGTATTGCCCGGGAGAAAGGCTTCCTTCCCGAAGGCTGGATTGAAGAACGGGTTTCCGGGAAGTTGACGGAAGTGCACCGCACCTACGAAGAAATCGTCAACCTGCTCATCCGGGAGGCGACTATCATTGATCTCTGGTAGCCGCCTTTCTTTTCTTCTTTTTTGCTGTTCGGTGCTCCTTTTCCTTTTTCCTGAAAGGGGAACTGGGGGATCTCCCCGCATAGTCGGAAGCGAAACGGGGCGGACCTATCATGTATTCTGCCTTGACTCCGGAGCACCCTATATCTTCAGGGATTCCGCCGGAGAACTTGCCGGAATGTACGTGGACATCCTCTCCTCCCTGGGCGAAAGGGAAGGTCTCAAGCTTTCCCTTTCCTCAGGCGACGGCAGGGAGGCCCGCAGGAACGTCCACCTGGGGAAAATCGACGCTGTGGCAGGCTGCCTCTACCCCACTCTTCCCGACTCGGAAATCTTCGGCTATCTGCCCGTGAAAAACCTTGACCCCCAAAACAGGAATCTCTCCGTCGAACTGGACCTTCTGACCCATCGGCTTTCGGGAAAAGAGCTTCTTTCCTACGTCTTCACCCTTCCGTTTCTCAGGGAACCGGCCACTTTCTTTTTTCCCGGCCGGGAAGCAGGGGGAACGGACACCCTGAGAGGGAAGACCGTTCTTGTTGCCGCAGAATCCCAGGAGGAACGCCATCTGTCGGGAGGTTCGCTTCCCGTCTCCCTTCTGCGGGAGGAATCACCCCGGACCGTTCTTGCCGCTCTGGCCGCGGGCAGGGGGCACGGAGCCTTTCTCGGGGCATACCAGGGCATCAAGATATCGAGGGAAATGGGCAGGGAACAGGATATTTCCCCTCTCCGCCCTTTTCCCTATCTTGTGGCGAAAGGCATTGCCGTTCTCAAAGGGCAGTCAGCACTTGCCTTGCAGTTTTTTCGCGGCCTGGATACCATGGAGAGGGCCGGAGAAATCGACCGGATACGGGACCGCTGGATTTCTGAATTCGAACCTTCGGTCTTCAGCATGCGGCAGATATGGAACTGGGCAGGCGCCGGCGCCCTCCTTCTCTGCGCATTCCTTGCATGGAACATGATGCTGAAGAGGAAGGTAACAATAATTGTGAAGGAGCGGGAAAAGATCCTTGATTTCATACGGGACGGCATTCTCGCCGTGGACAGGGATGGGAAGATCACCATGATCAACCGGGCTGCACGGACCCTGCTGGGCCTTTCACATGAATCCGTGGGAAAAGAGGCGGATCTGTGCATTCCGGGCCTGTCTGCCGGCATGATCCTCGCGGGGGGGCGTCCCGTCTACGACCACCAACAGAATCTCAACGGCGCCCTTCTTTCCTGCAGCAAGGTCCCCGTTATTCAGGCAGGGAGAACCGTCGGGGCGATCATCACCATGAGGGACATGTCGGAACTTCAGGCCATGGCTGAAGAAATTACGGGCGTCCGGACCTACGTGGAAAGCCTCCGGGTCCAGGGGCATGAATTCATGAACAAACTCCAGGCCATCTCCGGCCTTATACAGCTCCGGCGTTACGACAGGGCCATCGAATTCATCGCTTCGGAAACCGACTCGCGCCACTCCGCCACTGCTTTCATGACGGAAAGAATAAAGAATGCCGCAGTCTGCGGCGTCCTCATGGGAAAGGCGGGACGGTGCCGTGAACTGGGAATACAATTCTGCCTCGATCCCGAGAGTTTCTGCTGCGACCGGGGAGGCGAAATCAATGACCGGTCGCTGGTGATCATCGTCGGAAATCTTCTGCAGAACGCCATCGAAGCGCTGGAGGAAAAAGGAATCGCGCCCGGTGCCTCAGTGGACTTTTCTATTTTCGACGAGTCCGGCCATATCCTCATCAGCGTCTGCGACAATGCCGGCACCCTGACGGACGAAGGAGCTTCCAGGCTTTTCGAGAAAGGGTTCACCACGAAAAAAAAGGCCGAACTTTCCGGATTCGGCCTGTACAATATTAAAACCATAGTGGATGCTCTCGGGGGAACCATAACCGCGGACTACGAAACAGGGAACTTTACCGAATTCACTGTTTCACTGCCGGTATCCTCCTCCGCAGATCCCTGCCTGAAGGAGGTATTCTGATGGCCCAGATCGATGTGCTGATCGTGGAGGACGACCCCATGGTCGCCGATATCCACCAGAATTTCATCAACTCCGTAGAAAATTACCGAGTGGCCGGCGTGGTGGACAATGGTCTGAAAGCCCTAGATTTTCTCAGGAGGCGCCCCGTCCGCCTTGTGGTACTGGACATCTTTCTTCCCGGACTCGACGGAATGACTCTTCTGGAGAAAATCCGGGAAAGCGGTGAAAATGTGGACGTTATCGTGGTTTCGGCGTCCAGGGATATCTCTACGGTAAACAGGGCAATTCAGGCAGGGGCATTCGACTATATCGTCAAACCCTTCGTGTTTGAGCGGATCAGGGCATCACTCCAGTCTTTTTCCCGCATGATCGAAAAACTGAAGGACGGCCCGAAACAGATCGACCAGAAAGGAATCGACACTCTTTTCCAGGCGAGAAGCAACAAGGATTTCGACGGAAGGCTCCCCAAGGGGCTCAATCCCCACGTTCTCGAGCGTCTCCTGTCCCTTCTGGCCGAAAAGGGAACCGCCCTTTCGTCCGTCGAAGCAGCGGAACAGCTCAGCGTCTCCAGGATAACCGCCAGGCGCTATCTCGAACATCTTGTCGCGTCCGGCCAGGCGGTTATGGAACAGGAATACCATGAAATAGGCAGACCGGTGAACAAGTATGCTCTCCTGAACCGGACTCCGTAGCTCCGGTCAGTCACTTTTGTTTCTTTTGTTCATGATCTTTTCCCTGTTCTGACGGCGGACCAGCCGTTCTCATCAGCCTTTTTCCCGCCTCCTTTTTCACCGTTCCGCCGATCGGCGAACAAAAATGTACAAAGGTCGCCGCATCTTCCAAAACACTGGTAAAACCATCCCGGTACCCCTAAAGTTTGGATGCGCCGTATAGTTTCGTTTTCTCTGCCGGGGGGACGGCTGTTCCAGCCGTACGGCGGGGAAAAACAACCTATTTTCAGGAGGTACGTTGCATGAAATCTCGTCGTTTTTCAGGTATTCTGTTCGCGTGTGTTCTCGCCGCTTTTGCGGCATCGACCGCCCTTGCTTGCACTCCCCTCGGAGTCGGGGCGAAGGCCAGTACCGACGGATCGGTAATCGTCAGCCATACCTGCGACGGCTGGTACGATCACAGGATCAGGATTGTTCCGGGCGGAGAGCACAAATCCGGTGAAATGGTGGATATCTACAACATCATGTGCTACGACACGAGACCGGACCGTCCCGTGAAGAAAGTCGGCGAAATTCCCCAGGTCGAAAAGACCTACACGTACTTCCATATCGGCTACCCCTTCATGAACGACCAGCAGCTCATGATGGGCGAATTCACCTGGAGCGGGCGGGATGAGCTCGCAACTCCCGAAGGCCTTTTCTACATCGAAAACCTCCAGGCCCTGGGCCTCGCCCGCGCCGCCACCGCCCGCGAAGCCATCAAAGTCATGGGAGAGCTTGCGGAAAAGTACGGTTATGCCGACGGCGGAGAAACGCTTGTTATCGGCGACACGAAGGAACTCTGGGTGTTCGAAATCTGCGGCCCCGGTCTCTGGAACAGGGAATCAGGACGACCCGGCGCTCACTGGGTCGCCCGCAGGGTCCCCGACGACCAGGTGTTCGTGGGAGCCAACCGCGCCAGGATAGGTGTGGTTGATTTCGCAGATACCGAGAATTTCATGTTTTCCACCGATATCACGAAACTCCCCGAGCAGATGGGGTGGTGGAAACCCGGCACTCCTTTCCACTACGCCGATATCTTCAACCCCGATCCTTACGGGTACCCCTACTACCAGGCCAGGAGAGAATGGAGAGCCCTCAATCTCGCAGCCCCTTCCCAGAAGTTCGACGTCCTCGGCGAATACGATCATTATCCCTTCTCGGTGAAACCTGACAAGAAACTCAGCGTCAGGGACATTATGGATATTTACAGCGACCATCTGGAAGGAACCGAGTACGACCTTACAAAGGACGCCGCTTCCGGCCCCTTCGGGAATCCCAACCGCTGGCCCACTCCCGCCGCTGTCAGGCCCGAAGACCGCAAGGGAATGGACTGGGAACGGCCCATCGCCATGTTCAGATGCTCATACAGCTTTGTCTCCCAGAGCCGCGACTGGCTTCCCAACCCCATAGGCGGAGTGCTCTGGTTCGGGCAGGACGCCCCTGACACCACCGTTTACGTCCCCATTTACTGCGGTGTTACCGAGCTTCCGAAACCCTGGACCACGGGCAAGAGGGCTGAATTCGACCGGGAAAGCGCATGGTGGGCCTTCAACCTCGTCAATAACTGGGCGAACCTCCGTTGGGATGCCATGTACAAGGTGATCCGTGCCAAGAAGGCCGAATACGAGGACGTGTTCTTCTCGCTGCAGGCCCAGGTTGAGGAAAAGGCTCTGGAGCTTTACAGGAAAAATCCTGCCGAAGCAGTAGCCTACCTTACCGGATACACGAACGACAACCTGAACAAGGTTGAAAAGGGCTGGTGGGACTTCGCGTTCCATCTTATCGGGAAGTTCTATGACGGCGGAATGATCAACGAGGACGGCAAAATGACCTCCCCCGGCTATCCGGCAGAGTACCTGAAGAACGTCGGCTTCGGCGATCTCACCATCCGCGACCTCGAACGGGCCAAATCGAGGGAAGCTTCGAAATAACCAGGCTCATCCGCACTGAGAGCGGCTCCCCCCGCCGCTCTGTTCCTTCCCCAGTACGGAAGGGCTCCAGGCGCAGAGAAATACATCCAACGGGAGGTTCACCGGAATGAAAAGAAACTATGCAGTCGGACTCATCCTTTGCCTTGCCGCCGTTCTCCTGTCAGCCGCGGCATTCGCCGAGGCCCCGAAGCTCGAGGGCCCCTTCATCGTCACGACCTGCGGGCAGAGCCCCGGTGCGGTCATGCTCCGCATGTCGGCTCTCCAGGCGGGTGTTCAGGCGGAGCACGACAACGGGCTCACAGCAGAAGCTCTGGCGGGAAAGAACGCGAAAACCCTCATCGTTACGGCCGGCACAAGCATGAAAGGAATGGGAGCTGCTGGAACAAACGTCAACAGGGAGATCGAACGGTGTATCACCCTCATGGAAGCGGCCCGTGCCGCAGGAATGACAGTGGTCGGAGCTCACATCGAAGGTATGGCCCGGAGGACGGACAGTTCTGATGAAGCATCCATCGAAGCCGTCATGAAGGCTGCCGATATAATTCTCGTCGTCGATGACAGCGACAGCGACGGCTTTTTTACCCGGTACGCCGGGGAACACGGGAAACCCCTTATTAAGGTCAAGGACGCCCTCGCCATCGGCAACGCCCTGAAATAAGCGGCCTTCGCCAGGGTAGGAGGGCCTCGTCACGAGGCCCTTTCCCCACCTCTCTTGAAAGGATGTATCACCGATGACAATGTTCCATCATTCGCTCCTTGTCCTTCTGGTCATCGTCGTGGCCTTTGCCGCAGGGAAAAAGTTCTCCCTGACCACCGAACTTTCCATGCTTGCCGGGGCTTTTTCAGGCCTTGCAGCCCACATGGTTCTCCCGAAGGGAGCCGATCCACGGTCTCCTCTGCTTTTCTCGGAAGCGGTCCGGCATATCGTCGAAGGAACCTTCACGTACTTCGATGTCTGCCTGATCTTCCTTTCAGCCACATTTTTCATGACCCTTTACAAGGAAGCGGGGGGCGTGGCTTTCATAGTGAGAAAAATAGTCCGGACGTTCCATTCCCGCCGGTTTGTCTGTCTTCTTCTCCTGGTCCTCGTAATGCTTGCGCCCGGAGCCATCACGGGCTCCGGAGCCACGGCCGTGCTGACCGTAGGCTCCCTTGTCGGGTCCGTCCTCCTTGCAATGGGCGTGGAGGAAGACCGTCGCACCGCCCTGATCTTCCTTCTTGCGGCAATGAGCGCAGCCTGTCCGCCCATCAATCTGTGGGCAATGATGGCCGCCGCCGGTGCCAATATGCCCTACGTCGGTTTTGCCGCTCCTCTTGCCGTACTCTCCATTTCGGGTGCTCTTTTTTCTGCCTTCTGGCTTGCGGGAAAAGGAAAGCCCGTTGATCTTGAGAAAGCCCTTTCTGACCTTCCTGAAGTTCCGGAGGGGTGGAACTGGAATCGCGCAGGGTTTCCCTTTCTCCTGCTTGCAGCTCTCGTGGGGGCAGGACGGATCATTCCCCACGGGTTCCCGGTCCTGGGGCTCCCCCTCATTTTCATGGTCTGCGCCTTTTCCGTCCTCCTGGTCAGCCCGGTGCGGCCTCCCGTCTTCCGGGTTGCGGCCGACACGGTACACAACCTCCAGGGGCTCGTTGGCATCATGGTTGTTGTCGGGGCCCTCATCCAGATCATGACCCTGAGCGGCGTCCGGGGACTCCTCTCCCTGGCGGTGGTCACTCTGCCGCTGACGGTTCTCTTCTTCTCCCTGTGGCTCATCCTGCCCATTTCGGAGGGAATGCTCCAGTATGCGGTGGCGCCTCTTTTCGGCGTGCCGCTGATCATGCTGTTCAACATGAAGGGCCTTGATCCGGTGATTTCTCTCGCGGCATGGTCCGTCATGTGGCCCCTTGGAGACTGCCTTCCGCCCACGGCGGTCGTGGGCAGGGCAACCGTAATGGAACTCGGCTACAAGGGGGAGTATTTCCGGGGTTTCGTCCGGACATCCCTGGCCCCCATGGCCGTCATTCTCCTTCTGTGCTCCCTTTTCATGGTGTACAGCAGTGAACTGTCCGGCGTGATCGGAGGCTGACAGCATGGACATGATTATGGTCAATTCTGTTGTTATGGTTTTGTACTACTTTATCACGGCATTCTTTCTGCTTGCCCTTGCGAAGAATTTCCTGGCGACCAAAAGCATACAGGAGGCGGCGCTTTACGGGATCATCATGATTCCCTTCGTCCTCAGGCTTTTGCGGCTGAAATAGAAGGGAGGAAGACCCCATGACTATCCGGACCGCAAAAGCGGTCATCCTCCTTATCGTTGGCGGCTGCGCCGCCGTGGCCGGTTTCCTCTTCACGGAACACCGGGAATACAGGGAAGCCGTCGTCGTCAGCCCCTACATTTCGGAGGTAAAAAGACTCAGTGATTACAGCGATTCCGTTAAGAACTCGGTGAACGACGCCAATGTGTATATTTTTAACAGCGGGGTTCCGGGAGGAACGGTAGTGCTCATCGGAGGAACCCACCCCGAAGAGCCCGTGGCAAACCTGTCTGCCCAGATTTTCACCGAGAACGTGAAACCCCTCCGGGGGAGAATCATTGTTATCAACAGAATCAACCGGAGCGCCTCCCTCGGGACCAGGATGGGAGAGGCCTATCCCCGGTTTTTTCATGTGAACACACCATGGGGAGTCAAACGATGGCGCTACGGGGACAGGGTTGCGAGCCCCCTCGATTCCTGGCCGGACCCGGAAGTGTACATTCATTTCCCCAGCGGGCAGAACCTCGCCTACATGGACGTGAGAAATGCGAACAGAACATGGCCCGGCAGACCTGACGGACTGCTTGCTGAACGCACCTGCTTCGCCGCCATGGAACTGATACGGAACGAAAAGGCGGACATCGTCATGGATTTCCACGAGGCGGAGCTTGAATATGCCGTGGAGAACACCATCGTCGTCCACGAAAAGGGGCAGTCCGTGGCCGCCATGGCCTCAATGATGCTCACCTCCCAGACATTCGATGTCCCCATCGGCATGGAGTTTTCCCCAAAGGCACTCC
>VSSQ01000439.1_pt1 | contig 29216 bp, 27 predicted proteins | sample 4763081 | NCBI WGS metagenome assembly VSSQ01 (sample SAMN12137344, study PRJNA551015) | bioreactor metagenome | isolation source: SDC9 anaerobic chlorinated ethene degrading culture | place: USA: Knoxville, Tennesee | collected 2015-01-01
ACAAAAATAAGCTTTTATGCTTAACTCTGTGTCCCGGCTAAGTTAGTAATTCCAGAGTATTATAACATTTTTCTCTTAAAGACAAAATATTACAAAAATCTATTCAATTCTAATCTTGTATTATGAAATCTTTAACATCTCTAATGCTTTCCGAATAGTTTCTTTATTATCTGTCTTATTGTATAAATTTTTAGAGTTTTGGGAACACGTCTCGTGATTCTCATTTATCCAATAATATGCATTTAATATCGCATGCTCATTATTTTCATCAATCAGAATACCGGCATTATTGTGTTCTAAAAGCTTAAGACCTGGAATATCGTTACCTATCATTGGTATACCAAATGCACCATACTCATATATTTTATTTGGTGCACAATATGCAGTATTTAAAAGCATAGGATCATATGACAAAATTCCAATATACGCGATAGATGTTATTAAAAGATAATCTGGGGCAGGTATAAAATCAATATGTAATAAATTGGTATTTAACTCACGATATTTTTCCACCAACCCGAATTGATCCTTTCCCATGATGACAAACAAAAAATCATCACCAAGAAGTGATGCTGCTCTTACAAAGCCTTCTATAGATCTTTCCGGATGAATCCGCCCCTGATAAAGAATAACTTTCTTAGAAGCCATTTTATTTAAATGGCTTGAATAATTTGGACGAATCGCTTCAATTTCTTTCTGTGTAGGTACAAAATATGGCTTATTAGGTAGTAATACAGGTCGTTTTTTAAGCTTAAACCAAATTTGATACATTACACTACGATTGTATTCAGGCATAAAGACCAATTCCGCACCATCTATAACCTTACCAATTGCTTTCATCAGACGGTTATCATTGTTGTATAATTCCGATATTTGAAGTACATATTTGTAACGCTTGATAAAGGTTCCCAGTGAAAGCATAGTATGAGAATCCTCAACCCAAAGTAAATCAAAATCAAGTTTTGATAGAATCTTTCTTGCATTGTATCGAAACTTTAAATACTGAATGATCTTCCCAATTAGGCTGGTCTTGCCAGTAAAGTTCAATATCTGATAAGTGATACCTTTACTTTCTAGAATTGTGCTTATTGGTTCTGAAACTTCACTATTTATAATATGTACTTTATGACCTAAATCAGCCAAAATATTTGCCACGCTTAAAAGTGGCGGTATTAATGCTAACGCATCTTTTCTAATAATTACTATTTGCACAATTTCCTTATTTAAAAGTAGCTACTATTCTTTCACAAGCTTTTCCATCTCCATAGGGATTGTTGGCTAAGCTCATCGCTTTGTAATAATCTATCTCATCAAGCAGACGAGAAGATTCATAGACTATTTTGTCGTAATTAGTGCCAACAAGTTTCACTGTACCGGCAATAACAGCTTCAGGTCGTTCAGTTGTATCACGCATTACTAAAACGGGTTTACCTAATCCAGGGGCTTCTTCTTGTATTCCACCACTATCAGTAAGAACAAAGTAACTTTTTTCCATAAGTAATACAAAACTTAAATACTCAAGAGGTTCAATGAAAAACATATTGTCAATCTTATTCAAGTCATCACCAAAAACCTCATGAATATACTTTCGCACATTTGGATTCAAGTGCATTGGGTAAACAAAATCTACATCTGTATATTTAGTTGCTAAACTCTTAACAGCTTTACACATATTGATAAATCCATCTCCAAAATTTTCTCTACGATGACCTGTTATAAGAACAAGTCTTTTCTTGTCATTAGGATTAGATTCCGAAATCGTACTAAGTCGATTTATATCATAGCCATTTGTTTTTAATTCACTTTTCAATTTATTACCCAATTTGGTATCTGAGTTTATTTTCTCTATAACTATATGTAAAGCATCAATAACTGTGTTCCCAGTCACAATAATCTGCTTCTCATCAATATTTTCTTTTAATAAATTATTGAATGAGAGCGATGTTGGAGCGAAGTTGTATTTGGCTATTCTACTCGTTATCTGTCGGTTCACTTCTTCAGGCCATGGACTGTAAATATTACCTGTACGCAGTCCAGCTTCCACATGAGCTACAGGTATCTGTTGATAAAAAGCAGCAAGCGCAGCTGTAGTACTGGTCGTTGTGTCACCATGAACAATTACTACATCTGGCTGTACATTGATAAGCACATCCTTCATGCCAAGTAAAACACGACTTGTTACATCATACAAATCTTGACCCTCTTTCATTATATCAAGATCATAATTTGGTATAACGTCAAATAATTGCAAAACTTGATCAAGCATTTCACGATGTTGCCCTGTAACACACACTAAAGTGTTAAACTCTTTAGTATGTTTTTTAAATTCCTTCACTAATGGGCACATCTTTATTGCCTCTGGTCTCGTTCCAAATACTAATAAAATTGTCTTCATTATTTTATATTGTCGTAATTAAGCATATTTTCTCTATTTCCAAAGATGATTGACTTCTCTCTTTTAATATTAAAAATCTTACTGGATATGTAAACCAAAAAAGCATATACTAAATACGTAACATTACGGGCAACACCACCGTCGTGTGTTTCTTCGAAACTACTTAAAAAAGAAATCAGTATCATCATTATAAGCACAATACTGAATAAGTTTTTTTGATATGATATACTGTACATTAGTACTTTTGTAATAACAAATGCATTTAAAATGCAAACTAATATCACTGCTATCCATCCACCCCATAAATAAGCACCACCAAAAGATCCAGTCGGAGTCCCTGAACTATATGGTAATGAATATATGTTCCATGTACCGGTGTTTATATAGGCTGTAGTTAATAGATGATAATTAAGTTTCACATCATGTGCCTTACCACCTCTTAATATTCGAGGTAATAAATAAGTCATTGTACCTTTTAATAAAATTTGATTGCGGCCTTCCTTGTCGCTGCTCCTATAAAAATATGCATTATATGGAATAAAGTTTGAGCGATTAAGAAGTTCTTCAGTAGCACTATTACCCCTATTTGTTTGCCTATAAAATTTCATCGCTTCACCAGTAATAACATCCTGTATTATATCAATATTAGAATAATTTGAATAGGTTTTGTTGGTGAGAGGATCCCAGGAAGATAATATACGTTTTGCATTCATAAAGGGAAAAACAAATAATATTACAAATGAGATAACTAGTGATAAAACTAATATAAACTTGGGTGTAATGACTTTCTTTCCTTTATTTCGCTGACGTAGAAAGAAATATAGAATAATAAATAATAAATTAAATACGATAGCATGCTTTGTAAAACCATAAAAAATAGCATTATATTCTTCAATAATTAAAATAACAATCATCAAAGTAAATGCTTTTTTATCATCATTGTAAGCACAATAAACAGCTATTAATAGCAATGTTAACTGTGGGAAATATCCAATAAATAATCTAATTGTGTCTGAGAAAAATATTAACTGTGGGAAAATCCTAACCACTATTCCGATGATATAGATAACCACAATAAAAGTCAATATGTTCTTTTTTTTAAGCAAGGATGTTATATCAAATGCGAGAACCTTATTTTTACTAAAAAATGTCATTGCTATTATAAAAATCATATGCCAAATATTCATTGCTATTGCAGTAGGAAAAACATATTCTGTATAATCATGCAAAAATGAAAACCTAGCACCTGCTAAACCATCCATAGACATTTCGAAAGCTGGATAAGCTAAACGTGTTATTGTGCCTATAAGATATAGTAAAAGAATATTCAGCCCTCTGTACCTTAATTCGGAAATCAATAATGACAAATATACATAAAGCCCCCAAATAGAATATGCCATCATCAATCCAAAATTATTAGTTTGATTAAATCCCCAAACAATCATCATCAGTATAACACTAATGATCAAATTAATAAAGCCAATGTTATAACGATATCTAGTTATTTTAGAATCGATAAATTCAGAGGGATATTGCATAATCTAATATACTATTTGTTTAATAAGATGTACCATGAATGATAGGGATTACTAATTTTATCAAGGTATCTATAAAATGGTTGAGTGGCATCTTCAATTGACAAAAGTCTTTCTTTAAGTGACGATATATCAGAGAAATAACTCTCATAATTGAAATATTGATCATAAACATGAAGGGAAGGCGTATCGAGCCTTAGACATAGCTTATTGTTCGCAAAGCACTCCATAATCACACCGCTTTCTCTATATGAAGTATTGTTATCATAAGGAAGGATCACACAAAAACTAGATAAAAACAACGATTGATAATCACTCTCAGACAACCAACTGTTTATAACTTTTACATTTTGATTGTTACTTTTTCCGTTTTTATCTTTTATAACGAGATAAAAATCATTCTGTTCTAGAAAGGTGTCAAATTCCCTACTATCATAGAAATAACTATTTAAATCTGCCTTATGATTATATGATGGTATAAAAAGTAGCTTCTTATCTCTTAAAATATGAAGCTTATCAAATATTTTTGAATCAATATTTTCATTAATTGGAAGAAAGCCATGTGGCACCATTTTAACATTGCTTACTTTGAGATTTTTTATACCTTTCATCATAGAATCACTAAGTGCAATTATTGTGTATCGATTTCCAACATCAATAGTGTATTTTATTCTGTTATTTTTTTTTACAAACCTAACACCAGTGTTGATTAATGAATTATATTGATGACATACAGCATAAACATTTTTTAGTGGATCCATTTTACTTAGAGATTTTGGCTCCATATGACTTATAATGACCGCATCCCAATTATCCTCAACACGATCACGTACATATTTCAATGTTCCTTGAGTTTCACTATCATACCCAGTAATGCGTCTCAAAATTCTATAAATCAGAAATTTCCACTTATGTTCAATAGGCATGTAAAGACTATCAGGAATTTCAATGAGCTTATTAGAACCACTCGACCCAATTTTCTCAAAATACCCTTTACGCATTGCTGTAAATACATTTCCAATTTTACACAACGCCTCTAAGTTTATCCTATTGTATTGAACATGTCCAATGGGTGATATATTATCAATATATAATATTCTCATAATTCTAAAAAAAAAATTGCGAAGAATATTACTTCTTCAAGTAATTAAAGAAACGTGTTAATATAATATAGATTGAATTTTTTTCTTGAAGGCAAAATTTAGTATGCTGAAATTAATAGTTTTCACACTTCGAAATTTTCATACAGCAAAAGTCAACAAAAAAAACTATCAACTTATTTTTTTATCATATTTAAACTTTTAGTTATAAGAGAGATATAACTCTTACATATTAGAGAAAGGAACTGTAATCTATTACTAAAAGACAGAGATCTTGAAAAGCATATTACTGGCAAACTAATACAAGCGTAAGCAATTCGATAGACAAAATAATTAATCCTGCCAAAGTGTTTGTATACATAGTAACTAGAACTCATGAAGTTATAGTAACTCTTAAGAAAGTTAAAACCTTGCTTATTCTGACTACCACCTACAAGATGTTTAATACGGGGTCCATTAATACAATAGCTGTAAATTTCCTTTGACATTGATCTCCTCTGCCAATCACTCTCCTCATAATACATAAAGAATTGATGATCAAAACCACCAATTTTTTCAAATATTGTATGATGAAGAAATAAATCAGCACCTGTTATATACCCAACTTTAATAGATAAATCTTCGCAGTAGGGTATCTCTGTACTGGTTAGATTCTCCTTATTTATCTTTGATTTGTAAGGGGAAATAGCATTAATTAACAAAGATTTTATTGTTGGCAAATTTGCACATGAATGTATATATGTTCCAATATTATTCTCTAACCAACAACCATAGAATGCTACTGGATTATGTGCTTCAGCATAGTCAAAAAAAATCTTTATAGCATTGTTTAGCAATAATGTATCGCTATTGAGCAAAAAAAAATATTTGCCCCTGGCAAGTGTCATACCCAAATTATTTGCACGACCAAAACCAATATTTTCATAATTATATACATAACGTACACGTTCGTCACCTTCAAAATATTCCTTACTCCCATCTGTAGAAGCATTATCAACAAGTATTACTTCAAACTTAATATTTTTTGTTCTAACGAAGAGTGAATCAATGCATTCGGATGTCATTTTGCATGTATTGTAATTCACTACAATAACAGAGACATCAATCGAGCTACTTGAAATAAACATTGGTGTACTGATATTGGATGTTTCCTTTTCCATTAAATATACTTAGTATTTTTACTTTCAAATTATATTTAAATCAATATCACTAGTGTCCCATTAAAATTGGGACGTTATTAATAATCAAATAAATCTGTTCCATTAGGTCCAAATCGTTCTTTGTCATTTTGAAATTTAGTTTTGTAAAAGAGGTCTCAAAGATGCGTTTTATCGGTCAGTGAGATGCTCAATATTTGAAGAACTTCGTAGGTACTTCTATCCAGTTGCATGTCGTGCTGAACAATTGCCACCAAGCAGTAGGTGCACATTGCAGCATAGATTTGAATTCGGACGGTATTTTCATTGCTTCGGATAAAAGCCCATCAATTGGATAGACATATCCGTGAGTACATTCTTAGGCAACCTTCTCTTCCACTTGACAGGCTTGTAGTGAAGATTCTTCTTGGCTCTGACAATGAAGTAGGCACCTATCTGATGAATCCGATATAACATCTTGAAGTTGTTGTAGGTACGGTCAAATATGTAATAAGATCCAGGCTCATAAGGAATTTCCTTCATCGCTTTTGAATCGTGTACTGTGGCATCGGTGATGTGAAAGAATGTAGGTATCTGTGTTTCCACATCATACAATGTATGTACTTTGATACCACCTTTATTCTTGCGAAATTTCGCCCACCAGAATACAGCCAGACACAAATCAATGGTTGTTGAATCAAAAGCAAATACGCTTCCATCGAGTTTGAAGATGTCTATAACACGCTTCTTTCTTGCCTCTTTTACAAGGTGATAGGCATATTCTTCAAAGATGTGATAGTCCCTGTATTGATTGGCTCTAGCCAGGGATGATCTTGAAAAGCTTCTGCTCATTCCTAAATGATAGCATTTGGAATTATGAGCCTCAAGAGCGATAATCAAATCTCTCAGACTTTCCCGATTAGACAATTGCCCAAACATCAATGCAAGAAGCTGATTCCAACAAGTGAGATGCTTCACATATTTGTCGCCTTCATACTTTCGAACGATGTAATTGAATTTGTTCCTATCTAAGAAAGTGACCAGCTGAGAGAACACGAATTTATCTTTATGCATTTTCAACCCTTCATTAGGATTGAAAAGATCAGAATTCAAATCCGTTTAATCTGAAATCGTCTTCAACTAACTAAATTTCAATTAATTCAAAGAGTTTTATTAGATTTTAATGAGACAGTAATAATTCTATTTCAAAAACAATCTAAAATTTTGTTTGCGAAATTTATCATAAATTATAAAATCTTTTTATTGTTCCGAAAAACTCTCTTATTCCTTTTAATAGGTTAACTTTTAAAAAGAGATGATATAAACCTAACCCCTGAAACTTAAGTAACCCGAAAGTTAGAATTTGAAGGGCACTTATTCGCCATGCTGCAAAAAGCCGTCGAGAATACTGATAACGATGCATATTTTGCAATGAAGACATTTCAAAATCTGTTGTTGAAATAAAACCTGCTTCAACAGCACCCTCATAGAGATTGGACCCATTTTGTGTTCTTATAAAACAAAAGTTTCTTCCGTCCGCTTCTTTGAAATCGGGATAGCCATCTTTCGTATTCCAAGAATCACCGGTCGAAATATCTGCCAGCATTCCAATTCCATCTGGACAAATTTTACATCGCATACCGAGAGTTCTTCCCAGTACTTTTCCCCAACTGTCATTATACGAAACTTTGTACGTTTGGCCTGTATCCCAACGGGCTTCGAATTCTCCGGGCCACCCATCTCCTCTGTATTTAACAAAGTTTGGTTCTCCTGCAATATTTGCTTGATCAACAAGTGTTTTTGTAGCATTATAACTTGGAATACCTGCACAATAAATTGCCAGCGTGTATTTTATTCGTCCTTCAAATTGAGGATTAATTCTAATAAAATTATTTAATCCTGCAATATCGCAGGGTTTTCCTATAAATCCGTAGGTTTCATTACTTGAATTAAGTAAAATTTTAATTTTATCAAATACAAGAGCAGGAGCATAACGGGATTGTGCATTGAGAAAGACATCTTCTTTTGTTCGGGAAACCAACAGTTCATTGAATAACCAGGAATCTTTTTTTACTCCAACTTGTAAAATGGCATCAACTTTTTTTGATTCTAATAAATAGATTGCCAGTGCGGAAATAACTCCACCAGTTGCGCTTTTTTTTCGGAGTGCTTTGTCATTTGCCCATGATTCTGTAACCGCCAATACATTCCCCCAAACACCAGAGTGGTTATTCCCCTGTACATGAATACCCGGGCAGCACGCTAAGATTTCTCTATTTTCATCTTCCTTTAGTTTAGATTTGAAATGAGGGCGATAAAAGCCTTCAGGTGAAAGAACCATCTCGCAATTATTTCTACCAGCAATTGCTTCACAAAGTCCGCAACCCAAACAAAGTCCTGAATCAATTATTTTACGAATTCTTTTCATAAATTTTTCTTTGAGGTTAACCCAAGCACTTCAGTCAATTTTTCAATCAATAATTTTTCCTTTCTTTTTACAACAGAATTCATCCTTTCCTTTATTATGTTTTTCAGCTCATTTCTGTTTATAAAAGCTATTTTCATTTGCGATAATATTTCCTCTTGTTTTTCATCAACCATATCTGCCATGTAATTATAATTCAATGTATCTTTAAAAAGTCCGTTGAATTTTCTGCTATATGCTAAAGGAAAAACCGGAACACCGGAGGAAAATGCAGCAATAGTGGCATGCATGCGCGCTCCAATAAAGAAATCTAATCCTGAAATGTAATTTTTTGCTATGATGGGTGTCAGGAAAAAGGGAGCCAATATGATTTTATCGCTATGATATTTATTAACTAATTCATATGAAGTCTCATAGTCATTTTCAACATTCGAATTCTGTAAAACAACATGAGGAACAATATGGATTTTAATATCGGGTAATGCCAAAAAATATTCAATAATGCTATAAACAAGTTTCTGGTAGTTTGCTTTTAAGCCAAATTGATTGTTTCTTGTGTAACCTCCGTGCCAAAGTAGTGCTGAAATATTGATTCCAACGTGAATACTATCATCTTGGAATTTTTGTTTTTCGTAAGGCATAAAAAAAGCAACATCAATTGCTTCAAAAATATTTTTTTGTTTTGTATTCTTCTTTACGTAATCAAAGCTTTGGAAATCCCTAGCAAAAACTAAGTTTGCTTTTTCAATGCTTTTTTGCGCTTGATTTTTTATTTTATCATCTTCAAAAGGACCAATCGTTTGTGGCAGTAAAGCATATTTTTTATTTAGAAAACGTGCAATTTTATGCTGTGAATTAATATAATCAAATCTTACATTTCCATATATATCTGAAAAGCTATCTCCTATTCCCATACTTAATATATAATCAAAACTAAAAAAATCTTTTAGCGATTTTAACAACCTTAGATTTGTAAATAACTTAAAAATATCTTTAAAGGAGAAAATGCTCACATTTAATATGCTTTTGGTGTCGATAATTTCATTTTCAAATTTCAAAGAAAATTCTCCATAAGTGTCACTAATTATGGTTATTTTAATATCAAAATCATATTTTTTAGCAATATTATTTAAAATATATATTGTGGAATAAGCCAAAGCTCCAACCCCCCTATTTCCACTCAAAAGGTCGATTCCTGCAATTCCAATTTTAATTTTTTTCTTCATAATTTTTGTAATACTACTTATCTGATTAATGAAAATCAGATAATATGATATATATATATAATCCTATAATATTTATATTTTTCATCTGATTTTTCATGTCAAAATATTTGAATATTTTAGCTATGACTATACATCATTTCGTAATAATGGATATAATCTTCACTAATTACATTTTTAAGCCACTCTTCGTTATTAAGATACCATTCCACCGTTTTTGCAATTCCTTCCTTAAACTGCAATGAAGGCTCCCAGCCCAATTCCTTCTTGATCTTGGTGGCGTCGATGGCGTAACGGAGGTCATGACCTGCACGGTCAGTCACGTAGGTGATTAAATGTTCAGATGTTCCTTCGGGATTGCCCAACTGTTTGTCTACTGTTTTGATGATCACCTTGATTAAATCGATGTTCTTCCATTCGTTGAAACCACCAATGTTGTAGGTGTCTCCCAATTTCCCTTGATGAAGAATGAGATCGATTGCACGGGCATGGTCCTCTACATATAGCCAGTCACGCACATTCTCTCCCTTGCCATAAACCGGCAACGGCTTGTTGATGCGGATGTTATGGATAAAAAGGGGAATCAATTTCTCCGGGAACTGATAGGGACCGTAATTGTTGGAGCAATTTGAGATCACAATGGGTAGTCCATACGTATCATAATAGGACCTTACAAAATGATCACTAGCTGCTTTAGAAGCAGAATAGGGGCTATGGGGATCATATCGGGTCTCTTCCGTGAAGAGGGTGTCATCAAACCCTAAAGCACCATATACCTCATCAGTTGAGACATGGTAAAAGAGTTTCCCTTTAAAATTACCGGCCCATTTCTCTTTTGCAGCCTGCAGCAAGGATAACGTACCCATTACATTGGTCTGTGCAAAGGTAAAAGGATCGGTAATGCTTCTGTCCACATGGCTCTCAGCGGCAAGGTGAATCACCCCGTCTATGCAATATTCATCAAACAAATTAAGAATCTTGTCCAGGTTGCAAATATCTTCCTTAACAAAAGCATAGTTGGATTTATCCGATACATCACGAAGGTTATTGAGATTCCCGGCATAGGTCAGTTTATCGAGGTTGATGATCCTATATTCCGGATACTTGTTCACAAAAAGCCTCACAACATGTGAGCCGATAAAACCGGCACCGCCGGTAATCAATATATTTCTTTTGTAACTCATAATATCAAATATTTGTATCAGATTTAGGAATTGTTCTGCTTGAGTAACTCAACACACTTACACAATGAATCTCTCCAATAACCAATTTCAATACCAAAATCATTTTTAATATTCGTTTTATCCAGCACTGAATAATGAGGACGGGTTACCTTAGCAGGAAATTCATCGGAATGACATGGTCTGATATGACAGTCATTCCCAAAATATTCATTGATAGCTTTCGCAAAATCATACCATGAACATACACCCTCGTTGGAGTAGTGATAGAAACCCTTTCGATCTTTGAATTGATCATTTTGAATAATTGTTAGTATTGCAATTGCAAGATCTCTTGCATATGTAGGTGTACCAACCTGATCAAACACAACTCTCAACTCATCTTTCTCACTTGATAAGCGTGCAATGGTTTTCATAAAGTTATGTCCAAAAGATGAATACAACCAGGATGTTCTGATGATGATAAAACTGCAACCCGATTGTTGAATCAACTCTTCACCTTCTAACTTGCTTCTGCCGTACACACCCAGTGGTGATGTTGATTCTGTTTCAATATAAGGGACGTTATTACTTCCGTCAAACACATAGTCTGTGGAAATGTGAAACAGTGTGACCTCATACTTTTTGCATGATTCTGCTAAGTTTCCGGGGGCAGTGGCATTGATCAGAAATGCAGTTTTCTCATCATCCTCTGCTTTATCTACCTGAGTATACGCAGCACAGTTAACAACGATATCAATTTGATGATTTTCTATGAAAGTGTTTACTGCACTTTTATCTGTGATATCCAATTCTGAGACATCAGTATAAAAGTAAACATTTGTGTCATCATTTTTTGATAACTCTCTGATCTCACTTCCCAATTGACCGTTAGAGCCCGTTACCAATATTCTATGCATACAAATCGTCGTTAAAGTCAAACAGATAATTGGATTCTGATAACAATGGGTTCTTTTTATCTTTATCGGATAATTGAATCTGTGATTCTTCTATTTGCCAGTCAATAAGCAATGTAGGGTCATTGTATGCAATAGCACCCTCAGATTGAGGAGCATAATAATTGTCACATTTATACTGAAAGATGGCATCTTTACTTAATACGACAAATCCATGGGCAAAACCACGGGGTACAAAGAATTGTTTCTTATTATCCTCAGATAACAGAACAGACACATAATTGCCAAAAGTTGGTGAACCCTTTCTTATATCAACTGCAATATCCAATACCTCACCTTTTACGACACGTACCAATTTCGATTGGGCAAAGGGTGGCTTTTGAAAATGCAGTCCTCTTAAAACACCCAATTTGGAACGTGATTCATTATCCTGAACAAAACGGGTGTTACACACATTCTCAGAAAACCATTTCTCGGAAAATGATTCGAAAAAATATCCACGGTGATCTCCAAAAACACGAGGCTCGATGATAACTGCCCCTTCTATTGCTGTTTGAACTATCTTCATTTGTTTTTTACTAAATTGACCAGATATTCTCCATATCCGTTTTTAAGCATAGGTTTTGCAATTTCAAGCAACTCATCGTCATTTATCCAGCCATTTCTCCATGCAATCTCTTCAAGACAAGAGATTTTCAATCCTTGTCTTTTCTCTAGAACTTCTACAAATACTGAAGCTTCTGAAAGTGAATCATGTGTACCGGTATCCAACCAGGCAAATCCTCGTCCAAAGATTTGAACCTTCAAGTCTTCTTTTTTAAGGTATTCCTGGTTTACAGTAGTGATTTCAAGCTCTCCCCTTTCAGATGGTTTGATGTTCTTTGCAATCTCAACCACACTATTCGGGTAGAAATACAAACCCACAACGGCATAATTGGATTTGGGTTTTGTTGGCTTTTCTTCAATGCTGAGGACTTTTCCATCTTTGTCAAAATCAGCCACTCCATATCGCTCCGGGTCATTCACGTAATACCCAAAAACAGTAGCTTTGTTGTTGATCTCAGCATCTTTCACTGCATTCCGCAACATATTCGGGAATCCCTGACCGTAAAAGATATTGTCTCCCAAAACCAGACATACACTGTCATCACCAATAAACTCTTCACCAATGATAAAAGCCTGTGCCAGCCCGTCGGGACTCGGCTGTTCAGCATACTGGAAATTAACACCATAATCACTTCCGTCACCCAGCAGTCGCTCAAAGCCTGGCAGGTCTTGTGGGGTAGAGATAATCAGAATATCCCTGATTCCAGCCAACATAAGTGCTGAAATTGGATAATATACCATCGGTTTGTCGTAGATGGGCAATAACTGCTTGCTGACTCCCTTTGTGATAGGGTACAATCGGGTGCCTGAGCCTCCAGCGAGAACGATTCCTTTCATGTGGAGTACTATTTTATTAAATTAATGTTTGTAAGATAATTCGTAATCAATAACAAAGTAATTATTGGGCGATTACCGGAAGCAAAACAAAAAATAAATCTTTAAAGTCATTTTCTTTTTATTATTTTATTGATACCCCTAATCACAATTGCTTTCTCTGATTTCTGTAAACCGAGTGAGAATATGATGACTGCATTCCAAATCAATGTGACAAAGACGATAACAATTAATCGTATAAAATGCTCATCCATTGAAGTTCTAATTAAAAGGGGCAGTGAGAAGGATAATAAGACAATTAGGATATTTTTCAAGATTATTTCTTCTACAAATCGTTTTATCGGAAACTCCAATAACTTCCATACAAGGTATAACCGAAAGGATAAGGCAATTATCGATATGACAATATTTACATAGAGTGTAATTTCCGGAGAGTATCCTTTTTTTAATAAAACATATGATATCGGCAATATTAACATTAATAAAGATCCTACTACTGCCTGATACACTTTTATTTTCCCTGTCGCTTGAATAGCTGTCATCAATGGACCGGAAACACAATCAATTAAAATAATTACCAATACAAGTATTGTAAAGATTGAAGAATATTCCGGTACTGTTTTTAACCAAAGCTTCAAGATTTGATCTACTTCAATCATGATTGGCAACGAGAGAATAAAAAGAAGATAGAATGAAAACTTTGAGCCTCTTATAACGAGTGAATACATGTATTCTCTTTCATCAGCTGCATAGGATTTGATGATTTGTGGGTTTACTGCCATCTGAAAATTACTGACAAAACTGTTTACTGCAGCTTGTACTTGCATGGCAATACCTCTGGCAGCATTCACAACGGGACTATAGAATATATTTAAAAGTATATTTACACCTTGCCCCTTGGCTACACCAGCTATGTTGCCAAATAAATTCCATCCGGAATAACTGATAAGTGTCTTGTACAGTTTTTGATCCTTAACTAATTCAAATTTCGATTCTTCAAAATTACTACGGGTATAAACTCTGTAGATTGCAGCAACTATAAACACAACACTGAAATATAAAATTCCATACAATTTTAGTTTATCGTAGGTAATCCAAGTAAGCATGAATACGATCAACAGCTTAATAGAGACTTCAATTATGCTTACATAAGCATAAACATTCATTCGCTCATGGGCTATGATGGTAGCATTGTATGGTACTTGTATAATGGATACCATAAAAGAAAGCACCGAGAAATGATAAACCCATATGGCTGCCTCTAGCCTTTCAGGAGGAATAACCAGATAGGTTTTCACAAACCACAAACCTACAGTCTCCGCAAGAATAAAGATTACTCCAGCAATTCCGATATGGATAATTTGTGTGGCATTAAAAGTTTTACGAAGTTGAGCGAAATCTCCTTTACCTATTTCAAATGAAAGGAAACGCTGTGTGGCCGATGACATCGCACTGTTGAAAAAAGCGAACATCGATACCACTCCACCTACAACATTGTATATACCATAATCTTCTACTCCAAGCGTATTCAGAATCACCCGTGATGTGTAGAGACTGACAATCATGGTTAGGATCATCCTGAAATACAACATCATCGTATTCTTTGCAATACGCCTGTTATTCTGCGATGATGTAGATGTGGGTGTGGTTTCTTCCAAATTCTTTAAATACTATTTGTGTTTATTCACTTACAATTTATACACATTATCCCCACTTTCCTTGATCATATTCCTCAAATCCACAATCAGCCTGGCATGTTTTTGGATAAACTCCACATCAAAGGCAGCGTGATTTGTGGTGAGCACAACCAGGTCGGCATTGGACAAAGTCTCTTCGTTCAATGGCAAAGATTGAAGCTGCAATCTTTCAGGGGTTCTGACTTTCGCGATATGGGGGTCGTGATATTTAATGTCACTTCCTTTTCGTGCTACAATATCCATTTTTCCGGCTAGTAGCGCAAGCTCATTTATCAGACTAATATTAACCAAACGGTATGTGTTTTCTAGAATTTTAACCATTTCTGCCACTCTTGGTGAACTGACAGGGTGCAATGTGTCTATTGCCCTTGAATACAGTTTCATCCCTATTTCGAGTCCTTCATCGGTCATTGCTCCAATAACTTTTGGAGTATTTTTCGTGTGGAAGTTTTGATTACCGGGGTCAACTCTTTCCGGGGAGTATGCCAGCCAAAAATCTGTCCCGTGTTTAAGACCAGACTCTTTTTCAATAATTGGCAGCATAAACTCTTCGGTAGTTGTTGGGTAGGTAGTGCTTTCCAAGCTTATGAAAGTTCCGGGTTTCATATTTTTTACCGATTTCAATACAGGCATCTTCTATGTAATGCATGTCCGGTTTGCGGAATTTGTCCAAAGGGGTGGGAACACAAATAAGGAGTGCGTCACACTCCTTTATTTTTGTAAAGTCTGTTGTTGCTGTCAGGGTGATTTTTTCGACAACCACCTCCCTCAATACGGCATCCCGGATGTCTTTGATGTAGTTGTCTCCGTTATTGATTTTATTTACCTTTTCCAGGTTTTTGTCAAAACCAATAACGTGTACACCAGCCTCGGCAAAGTTGACAGCCAGAGGTAATCCCACATAGCCTAACCCGATAACTCCTACAACTTCGTTGTTATTAGAAATCTTTTCTAATAGTAATTTTTTTAAAAACATATAGATAAATATTTTTAGCCTCTATTTTCTCAGTAATCTGCTAATGATACCTCCCTTCTCAACTCTCCTGACAGTTGAGTCAACCATCTTGCTGAAGATCTCCGGTGTCAGGCACTCTGTCGGATACCTCTTTAGCGCCTGATATATAAATCCCCAGTCGGGAACTCCGCCAAAGTTGCGGTCGTCGATAAACATATCGGCGTTTAGCTTTCTAGCCTCGCCGGGGAGGATGGGTTCGGGGTGGTTGCGGTTGGCGGCGTAGAAGGTGAGGCCACGCTCTCTGCAGAAATCAATTGCATCCTGCAGCTCACTCCCCTCCCTTACGGTCCAGAGGATAAGGGTGTGTTTAAGCTCCTTCTGTATCAGGATAAGAGTCTCAATTGCAAATGGAATCTCCCTCCCTATGGCAGGGTAGCGGTTCTCTACAATTGTTCCGTCAAAATCTACAGCTAGAACCATCTGCTCTTTTTCTCCTCTTTATTGTTGTAGCCGTATTTGTATCTGTAGGAGTATTTGTAGCCGTAGCCATATCTCCCCATCCTGGTAAGGGTCTCGGTTTGGTTAAGGACAACAGCCACATTGTGGATTCTCTTCTCTGCATAGAGGTTATTGAGGAAGTGGATCGAGTCCTTCTCGGTGAACTTCTCCCTCATTACAAATATGGTTGCATCTGCATATTTTGCAATTGTAAATGTATCTGATACCAGCCCTACCGGTGCCGAGTCAATTACAACATAGTCAAACTCCTTCTTCAGCCTCTGGATAAGGTCGCCGGTGCGGGGTTTGGCCAGGAGTTCGTTGGGATTTGGAGGTATTGGTCCTGTCTGCATTACAAAGAGGTGCTCATCAACCTTCTCAATGATCTCGTGGTAGTCGTTTGTGATTCCTGCCAGGTAGGAGGTTAGCCCTGTGGATGACTTTTTAATTGTCATTGTATTTGATATCTGCGGATTGCGGATATCGGCCCCAACCAAAAGTACCTTTTTCTCCATAAGGGAGAGCACCTTGGCAAGGTTTGAGGCTACAAATGTTTTACCCTCTTTTGAGATTGTTGAGGTTACAAGTATAACGCTCTGATCCTTCTCGCTTATCATAAAGAGGAGGTTGCTGCGTAGTGTGCGGAACATCTCGTTGACAGGGGAGTGGTCATTTGCCTTTACAACAACCCTGCTGTCGTCTGCACCAAAATCACTTACTGCCGCTATATCTCCGATTATGCTTATATCCTTGAGTTCGTTAAGGTCGTTTATATTCTCAATTCTGGTCTTGAACATCTCCCTCACCCATAGTGAACCTGCCGGAATTATTACCCCAATCATAAATGCGGCAAGCAGGATTATCATCTTTCTCGGGGCTACAGGGGATGTCCCGGCTATCGGTTTGGCAATTATTTTTGCTTTAGGTGCTACAGCCGCCTGGGTAAGGTTGGTCTCCTCCCTCTTCTGGAGAAGATATACAAAGAGGCTGGACTTAACCTCCTGCTGCCTCAGGATATCATTGTACTGTCTTGATACTGTAGGGAGCCTCCTCATCTGGAGGTTGTTTACTGCATTCTCCCTCTCCATATCCCTCAGTGCAATCTGTGAGGCGCTCTTCTCGTTAGCAAGTGAGGCGCGGATGCTCTGGAGCATATTATCAACCCTTGCGTTCATCTGTTTAAGGGCAGGGTTTGCCTCTGAGGAGGCGCTCTCAACACGGCTCTTCTCAATAAGGAGCTCGTTGTAATTGTGGATTACGGCCGAGAGTCCGGGGTCCTTAACACCCAGGTTGGGGATTAGTTTGTTTTTGTTCTCAGGTTTGGATATAAACTGCTCAATATACGAGATAAGGTTCAGCTGTGTCTCAATCTCATTCCTTTTAACTGTATAACCCTCATCCTTCTGGATATAGCCGGCAACCTGTGTGGGGATATCGGCAATCTCATTCTGCCTCTGGAAGGCCTCAACTTCGCTCTCAACAACACTAAGTTCAGATGAGATCTCCTTTAGCCTCTCCTCAATAAATACAGCTGTGTTGTATGCAATCTGGTTCTTATCCTTAACCGCATCTCTGTTGTACTCCTCTATGAGTGCTTTAAGAAAGTCAACACCCTTCCTCCTGTTGGCTGTCTTTAGTGTAATCTCAAGTTGAGATGATGTCTTTGTGCTTGTGCTTACTGAGAGGTTATTTGATATGTTTTTGGCAACAGCCACAGGGTTTGAGATTGATGCTACAATAAAGCTCCACTCCTGATTTGTTGAGTCCTGTGCAGTTATGTAGAATTTGCCGGGTGCTATATCAATATAGCCGGGCAGGGAGGTGAGGAGAGCCTTTTCGCTATGCTCATTACCATCTGTTGTGAATTTTGCCAAAACCTCAATTCCATCCCTCTTTTTTGAGAGTTCAAGGTGAACGGTGTAGGGGATACTCTCAGGTTCAATATCCTCCCACCTTACATATACCGGAGACTCTTTATAGAGTTCAGGGCTGTAGAAGAGGTTGAAGCGCCTCTCCCCTCTGTAGGAGATATAGAACTCCTGGGCTGTTACAACCTTTGTAATAAGGTCTGAAGATTTAAAAACCCCTATCTCATTGTCAATATTGTTTGTCCCCCCCTCAAATCCAAAATCCTGAAGAAGAAGCATCTCCTCAGGTGCAGACTTCTCCTGTTTAAGGATTACTGAAGAGGTAACCTCAAAAATGGGGTCTGCCATCTTAAGATATACAAGCCCTGCGGCTATGCACAGAACTATTGAGATTACATACCAGTACCAGTTATCAATTACTGAGTGTACTATGGCTCTTAGGTCAATTGACTCCTCTGTGTGCTGTTGTTCCATTGCTATCTTACTATTGATATTACCAATGTTGCAATTGATATTAGTGTTGATACTATTGAAATTGTCAGGGTCTCGGCTGTCCCTATTGCCGCCGCTTTTGAACGGGTTTTGTTTGGCTCCACATACACCACATCATTCTGCTGGAGGTAGAATCTGTTGTGGTCTGCAACAATATATGGGTCCTGGAGGTCAATCCTCAGGAATACCTTCTCCCCCTTTGAATTTTCACGGATAATAAGGACATTATCCCTCTTTCCGTAGATTGTCAGGTCACCTGCCATTGCAAGTGCGTCCAGTATTGTGCACTGCTCGTTTACAAGGGTAAATGTTCCGGGCCTTGCAACCTCCCCCAGAACAGAGACCTTATAGTTTTTAAACCTTACATTTATCACAGGAACCTCTTTTATATACTCCGGGTGGATCCTATCCTTGATATAATCCTGAAGCTCAACCCTTGTGAGCCCCAGTACCTTTAATTTACCCACAACCGGGTAGTTAATGTACCCCTCGTTGTCAACTATATAGGTCTGAAGCTCTGCCCCCTGAACTGTCCCACCCTGAACCATTACTCCGCTTCCGGCGCTTGACCCCAGGTTAAAAGGGGCTGCCGCCTCAGGGATAGTGGTATTTACCGATATCTGTAAAACATCTTTGGGCATTATCTTCGCTTCAAAAATCTTTGCATTGTTGTGCAGATAGGTCTCGTCAACCCTCTCTGCCCCCACCATATATGGTATCTTCTCCGGGGTGCCGCAGGATATGGCCAGGGCTCCCATCAAGGTTAATAGTATTGCTTTTTTCATATTATCATATTTGTGCTTTAACTTCTTCTAAATCTGCAATTTCAAGCTCTTTGTCCAGCGCCTCATATTTTGAGTTTGCGCTTTTAAACTCAGGGATCATCAGTTTGAGTCTTTTTACAACCTCAAGGGGGTAAACAAATTTGTTTGCTGTATAGAGCAGCTCTTTTATTGCGGGGTGGATAAGATCGTAGTCATAACGGCGCACCTTGGCTATGAGAACTTTTTTGTGGTAGGTTGGGATGGTGTTCTCCGTGGTGGCGAGGAGCTCTTCGTAGAGCTTCTCGCCTTCACGGAGGCCTGTCTCTACGATTCTGATATCCTCGTGTGGAATTTTACCGCTTAGTCTGATCATCTTCTCAGCGAGGTCGTAAATTTTTACGGCCTCGCCCATATCAAAGATATATATTTCTCCGCCTTTTCCGGTACACCCTGCCTCTAAAACTAACGAACAGGCCTCCGGTATTGTCATAAAGTAGCGTGTAATATCGCGGTGTGTGACGGTCACGGGGCCGCCGGCCTCTATCTGTTTTCTGAACAGAGGGACTACGGATCCGTTGGAGCCCAGTACATTGCCAAATCTTGTAGTTATAAATTCGGTTGGATTCTCAACTCCGGTTTCCAGTTGTTTAAGGTATAGTGACTGGATATAAATTTCTGCTGCTCTTTTTGAGGCCCCCATTACATTTGTGGGGTTTACAGCTTTGTCTGTGGAGACCATTACAAATCTCTTCACCCCAAACTCCAGGCAGAGGTCGGCCACAACTTTGGTCCCTCCAACATTTGTCACTACTGCTGCGGATGGGTGGAACTCCATCATGGGTACATGTTTGTATGCTGCTGCATGGAAGACGAGTGATGGCTTTGCGCATTCAAATATCTGCCTCATCTTTATCTGGTTGCTCACATTACCAATGATGGGCTTAATCTTTATGCCTGTGTTCTTTGCTGTGAGGTCAAGCCAGAGGTCGTTGAGAGGTGTCTCGGCCTGGTCTACAAGGAGTATCTCTTTACAGTCAAACTGAGAGACCTGGCGGGCAATTTCGCTCCCTATTGAGCCTGCCGCGCCTGTGATCATTATTGTCTGGCCGGTAAACTGGTTCTCTATCCTGCTTCGGTCCATCTTTATTGTGTTTCTTCCCAGAAGGTCTTCAATTCTGATTTTATTGATTTGTGGAACCGGGGTTGCTTCGTTGCCGTCATATTTTGTGAACATACTCACAAGGAGTATATCCATCCCCTCAACTATACATTTGTCGTAGAAGTCTTTTGGCATTGCATCCAGCTGGCTTTTGTAGAGCAGGAGGGTGTTTGTCCGGAAATCCTTCATCTGTTTGGAGAGATCTTTTTCAAGTGAGATTATTGGGACGCCGCTAACCACTTTGCCCACCTGGTTGCTGTGAAAAGCAATATATGCTACGGGGTGAAAGGGGCTTGTACGGTCTGATAATATATGGCTGCCGAGAAGTATGGATTCGTAGTCGCTGCCCAGGATAAATGCGCGTGTCTTTTTACTGCTGTTTGAGTTCTGCTCCATGCTTTCAAATACGCTCCTGACTGTAAAGCGGAATATAAACTGGCCGGCGATAACCATAAGGCCCATCACCAGCGGGAACCAGTAGTTGAAGGTGAGGTGTACCTCTCCCTCTATGTCTGTGTTGTTGAAAATAAGGACAAAAATAAAGTAGATAATGGATCCGGCTCCTGCTGAATAGGCGAGTCTTTTGAGGTCTGCCATTGTGGAAAACCTCACTACGCCGTGGTATGTCCGGAAAAACATGGATGTGGCAGCAAAGATAATTGCTACGATAAGTAACTTAAGTGTGAAGTGTTGTGCGGGCTCGGATGCAATGGTGTCTCTGAAGAACCAGAGTGAGATAAATGCCATTACAACAATGAACTCGTCAAAGAGGAATATGGTCCAGCGGGGCATAAAACTGCCCATGACTTTAAGGAATAGGTGGTCTATTCTCTTAAATCGGTTCCTTATTTGGTTCATAGTTTAGTTAGGTATTGAAACAGGAGTGTCCGGTGAGTCACATTTTTTGTGCCTCTCCTTAGCTCTGTTTATCATGCAAATATAGTATATCTGTCCTCAATCTCAAAGTTTTGTAACTTTAATTTAACAGCTATTTGCTATATTTGTGATAGGTTTCATTTATTAATAACTACACAATGAGAAAAAAGTTCGTTCTAATTTCATTACTGCTGTTTGCTTTCCTGATTTCACCGGCAGCTTTTTCCCAAAACAAAAATGTTAAAGTAAATAACTCCGGTCTTGTTAAATTTGCTTTTCTGACTGACCTTCATATATCTGATGTTGCTACAAACTCTGAGGATTTGCGCCTCTCCGTCGCAGATTTAAACTCGGTGCCGGGCCTCGATTTTGTGATCTTTGGAGGGGATATTACAGAATTTGGAAGTGATGAGGAGATAGCCCGTGCGCATTCCATTATCTCTGAGCTCCGTATGCCATGGTATATTGTAGGTGGCAACCACGATTCAAAATGGAGCGAGAGTGGCTGCAACACCTTTAAGGAGGTTTTCGGGTATGAGTTTTTTGATTTTGAGGCGGGCGGGGTTCGCTTTATTGGGACAAACAGTGGGCCTAATATGAGGATGGCTCCGGCGTTGGTGCCAAGGGATGCGGTTCTGTGGCTTGACTCTTTGTCTAAGCGAATCGCGCCCGCCACCCCGGTGGTCTTTGTAAATCACTATCCGCTTGATGATGCAATGCTTAACTACTCTGATATTTTGACATCTCTCTCAAGATTGAATGTTGAGGTTGCTTTGTGCGGACACGGGCACAATAACAGGACTTATAATTATAAGGTGGAGGCGGCGGGAGAGCCGGCCGCCTCACCTGCAGGCGCCGCACAATATCTCCCGCTGACAAACATCCGCGGTGCAATGGGCCGCTCGAACCTGCGTGCAGGGAAAGGGGCCCATGGCTACAACATCATAACTCTTGACAAGAGCTCCGGTAATATATCATTTGTCGAGAGGGCAGGCGGTGTGGAGAAAAAGCCCTGGCACACTCTTAAGATGAATACTCCGCTCCCGAAATTTGCCCACAAAGTACTTTTCAATTACCAGGATAACTCTGATATTGGTTCTGCTGCTGTTATGGATCCTGCTACCTCAGGTGCAGCTAAGGGTAGAATTTACTGGGTGAATGCCAATGGTGAGGTGAAGGCGTTTGATGCGGCGGCCTTTGCTACCGGCAAAGCCGGTAGCAAAGGCGCGCGAAGCGCGGCGCCGGCCGCAGCACCTGCAGCAGCAGCTGCTGCTACCGGCTCCGCGAAGCCGCGCTGGAGCTTCGCCACCGGCTCCAAGGTCTTCTCCACCCCCGCAATTCACGAAAACAAGATAATTTTCGGCGCCACCGATACCTATATATATTGTCTTGATAAAGAGAGCGGAAAACTTATCTGGAAAACCAAAGCAAATAAGTCTGTTCTCGGGTCGCCCACTATTCATAACAATATTGTCTACATAGGCGCTTCTGACAACATTTTCCGCGCTCTTGACATAAATACCGGCAAACCTGTTTGGGAGTTTAACGGCGTAAAGAGTTTTGTTGAGTCAAAGGCCTTTGTTGATAACGATGGTGTCTATTTTGGATGTTGGGGCTCTACCCTCTACAAACTGGATCCAAAATCGGGCTCGTTGCTCTGGAGCTGGACAAACAACAAGGGTAGGGGTTTATCTCCTGCAGCTGTATGGCCACTTGTAGCCAATGGTAAGGTATTTATTGCAACTCCCGAGCGTATGACCCACGCAATTGATGCTGCCACCGGTAAAGAGCTCTGGCGTGCAAAAGGCGGACGCGAATCTGTCGGCCTCTCGCAGGATGGCAATACCCTCTACATCAAAACTATGCAGGACACAGTTTTCGCCTACCGTACCGATGCTGAATTTAATGGACCGGTTCCGAATGCAGACAAATCGGTTCGTCTCTGGTCCACCCACACCGGTTACGGTTACGAGATTGCCCCTTCGCCCACCACCGCTGCCTATGGCTACATCTTCATCCCTACCGACAAGGGGAATATCTTTATTCTTAATGAGGCCGATGGCTCTCTTGCGGGTGTGATTCCTTTCTCCGGTGCACTCATCAACCTTGTGCAGCCCGTCGGCGCCGGCCGCCTCCTTGTAAGCTCAATGGATGGCCGCGTAGCCCTTCTCGAGATCCAGCCGGCTGCGGCGGCGGAAACCGCCTCCGCCTCCGCTGGAGCTGCCGCTCCGGCCAAACGTAAAAAATAACGCCATGGAAAGCAACACCCTTGCGGCCGCGGGCGCAGCGCCTGCGGCACGCCGCCTGGTGATTGGTGTCACCGGCGCCTCCGGCCAGATCTACGCCGCCCGCATAATCGAGGTCGTCCGCCACCTCCAAGCCGCCGCTAGTGCAGAGGCGGGTGCCCCGGGGGCTCCCGCCTCCGCACCCCGCATCGACCTTGACCTCATCTTCACCGACACGGCCCGCCAGGTCTACCCCCACGAAACCGGACTGCCCCTGCCTGTCGGCCTAACCCCAAACGACAGCTATTACAACAGAAACGCCTCGGGCTCCAACGCCCCTGACGCCTTCATAATCATACCATGCACAATGGGTACTCTGGCCAGGATTGCCGCGGGCACCTCCGATGACCTCATTTGTCGCGTTGCCGATGTCCAGCTGAAGGAGCGCCGCCCTCTGATTATCGTCCCCCGCGAGACACCCTACTCCCTCATCCACCTCCGCAACATGACCACCCTCACCGAAGCCGGCGCCATAATCGCCCCCGCCTCCCCCGCATTTTATGCTGTTGGGCAAAGTGATATTAATCAAGTTATTACTCAATTCGTTTATCGTATACTCTCAATCGCCCGGATCTATCCCCTGCCGGAAGAGCAGCGGTGGATGCACCTTGCCACAGTTTTTGGCAAGTAATTGCTAATCTGAGAATTAGGATAAGCATTTTTTAGGCATTCCCACAATTATCAAAAAAACCTTTTTGTAAGCACCTCTTTGAAAGCAACTTGCCAAAAACTGTGGCAAGGTGAACCGGCCGGGAACCGGCTGTATAAACTGCGAAGCACCTTATATACTTGGCGGGAGGCGGTGAGGTTTGACACGGATATTCGTTTATCTAACAGGTAGTTAGGTATTTAGAAATTGGTTTTTTAAAAAGTTTTTCAAAAAGCAATTTGCAATTGCTAGATTTATAAGCACATATGCGAATATCCCTGTCAAACCATTTTTGCCTGATTTTTTTAGAATTGTAAACTATTTAACTAAAAAAAGAAAATAGTTTTACTTAGTATTTCTAGTCCTACACAGCTTAATTATATTTGATTTAGTTAAAATATTAAACGGTTTGAAGTTTAGTTATAGCTAAAATTATTTATCTTTGTAAACTAATTACTGATGAGGTGCAGAGTTGTGAAAATTGAATAATTAAGTGGTTGTAAAGCATCGGTGTACTCAATTATTATTGATAATGGAAGTTTAAATTTATTGGATAAATTTATAGAGGAGAACGAAGTTATACATAAAAAAGAGGTTGATGATATTGTTGGAAGGCTATACACAATCGGTAAAAGAAGTGGCGCAAGAGAGGGCTTTTTTAAATTGTTTGAGGGGGGCATTGGTGATGGTGTTTGTGCATTGTATGATATTCCGCGTAGTAAATTGAGACTTTACTGTATAAGGTATGGTTCTACTTTAATTATTGCAGGAGATGGAGCTGTGAAACCTAAGGGGATTAGAGCTTTACAGGAAGACGAGCGTTTAAAAGAGGCAAATTACTTGCTTAGGAGGGTGTCAAAAGCTATCAAAGATAAAATGTTACTGAATGAGATAAAGTTTTGTAATAATTCATATGATTTTAAGGGTGAATTGGATTTTGAAATAGATTGTTATGAAAAAAAATAGGAAAAACGCTACTTTGGATATAGTATTGGAAAGGTTATCGTCTTTAGAGCTCGCTAAGATTGAGACTAAAATGGAGATTGCAGCACGAATTGAAGATGAAATGATCAGAAGGGGTTGGAGTAAAGGTGACTTAATGAATGCCGTTGGTAAAAATAGTCCATCAATAATAACTAGTTGGCTTTCGGGCACACATAACTTTACAATAGATACTTTAGTTGAGCTTGAACATGCTCTTGATATCTCGTTGGTTAATACGCTGTCATCAAACGAAGTGGTTAAAGTAGCAACATATAATTTGGTAGTCAATATTAAAGCGGATGTCCCAAAAAGCTATCTGGAACAAAATTCTGCTTTCCAAATGATAAATTTTAGATCAAATCAAATTGTAAAATCATAGCAAATAATGACTAAAACTGATAGTAATTCGGGCGAAACGACCATAAAACTAGTTACTCTCAACCTGATTGAATCATCAATATTTCCAGAGGGAAAAGAGATTCAACCCTCAACTATATTCAATTTTAAAATTTCGGTTGAACATCTTGTAAGTGTTGAAAAAGATCAACTTAACGTAATATGTAAAATTGAGATAGGGCATTCTGTGGAGAATATTGTTTATGGAAAAATCACATCGTCGTGTGTGTTTGAAGTAAAGGGGATACATAAGTTTAAAGAGGGTAAAACTATTAAACTCCCGGGTAATGTTATTGCCCAAATCAACTCTGTCTCTGTATCCACTACAAGGGGGATTATGTTCTCTCAATTCAAAGGAACATTTTTGCACAACGCGATTCTACCATTAATTGATATTAAATAAACTACTTTGTGCCGGACGGCTTAACAAGGCGGAGCACCACTTAAACCGGCCGGGAACCGGCCGCGTAAACTGCGAAACCCGTGCGGTTCTAAGTCGCAGATTATCAATGTTTAAGCAATCCACCTGTCAGGTCACCTGACAGGTGGATTGCTTATGTTCAGGTAGTCAGCGTGTTACAGCGGTGCGGGTAGGGTGTGTGCCTTCTTGCACAGCGGACGACCAACCGGGGAAGATAACCGGCGGTTATTGGGGATGACCGGCCGGGAACCGGCCGTATAAACTGCGAAGCACCTTATAAATTTTGCGGATGATGTAGTGGGAGGCCGTGAAGTGGCAGGAGGCGAACACGCAAGAGGGTGGGTTGATAGGGATATTCGTCTATCTCAAAGATAGTTAGGCGCTTAAAATTTGGTTTTTTGAAAAGTTTTTAAAAAACCAATTTGCAATTACTTGTTATCTAGGCACATAAACGAATATCCCTGTCAACCTAAAGTTTCTCACATCAAAGACCAGTAGTAAACTATATACCCGTACCGCTATAACTCACAGTATATCTTCAAGTTAACACTTAATCCCGCGGATCATCCGCGGGATTAAGTGTTAATGAGCAATTAATCAGCGTGTTACAGCGGTGCGGGTAGGGGAGCAACTAGTTGGTGGGTGGCCTCTGGCTAGCAGGCGGCGGGCGGAAGCCGGCCGCCTGCCGCCGGGTGGCGGGGCGAAGCCCGGCCTCCAGGCTCTTGCCCGCCGGCCACGGGTTTAGACGAAGTATCTTGTCCTGAGCCAGGTTTCGTAAAGTGGGTCCAGGAAGTGATTTATGCGGTGGGTCTTGGTGCTGAATTCAATGATCTCCTTTTTGGTGAGGGCGTCTTTGATTCGGTTTACATTGGCCGATGACTGGAGGTTGTATGTGGTGAGGGCCTCCAGCGAGCTGAATCGGTCTACCCCGTCAATGATGGCTTTCAGAAAGCTGATCTGGTAGTTGCTCAGGCGGGCGGTGAGGTATTTGAATCGGTATGAGTGAAGCTCCATAAGGAGTTCAAACGCTTGATTAATAATGGCTTCTGTAAGGTATCCGCGAGTAAGGCTGTAGGCGATGTCGGCCAGCTGCTGTGTGTACCAGGGTTGTCCGTTTGTAAGCCGATATATATGCAGGGCCAGCTCTTTGGAGACTACTCGGCCTGCCTTGAGAAAGGAGCGTATGATGAAGTCGGTAAAGGACTTTTCGTCAATTTTTGAGAATCGGATACGGTCGCATACATGGTAGAAAAATTTGATATCGTCAAATATCACTCTCATTGCGTTTGTGAAGGAGCCGCAGAAAACAACGGAGGTGTTAGGGTGCTGATGCTTCTCGAGCTCTTTCTCGAGTGTCCTGAGCGGGGTGTCCCAATCTTCAAGTCTGAGGATTTCATGAAACTCGTCAAAGATGAGGATTAGATTTGTTTGTGCCGATTCTGCTCTTCTCTGTACTTCGCGGAGGAATTCAGGAAGAGTGCTGAAGGGCTGCCTTTCGCCTGGAGGAAGTGGCAGGGTCTTTTCGAGCTCTTCCGTGCATTTTCTGAAGAGGTGTTCTTCTGTACGGACATTGAAGAGGTCCACTTTGCAGATTCGGTGCTTCCAGTTTTCAACCTTGATTTTTTCTAATGTATGGTTGATTAGCGATTGCTTACCGCTTTTGGGCGGTTCATAAATTGCTGCGCATCTGTGTTCTTTGATTGCCGAATAGAGTTTATCGCTCTCTGTGTTCCGGGGAATAAAATCCGTACCGGATACAATGGTGTTGTAAATGAATGGTGAGTCCATAGTAATAGGTTTAAGTAATAGGGGTGTTACAAATTTAATAATTATTTTTGATTGTCAAAGTTTTTGGTTATTTATTAAAGTGTTTAGCGAAGTGTTTGGAGAATAAAAAAGATTGTTATATATTTGCCTTCCCAAAAAGTAAATGATAAGATTGTCAAGCTATTGAATAAGAGTTACTTAATGTAACCGCTTGCAGTCACTAACTATAATATTTTTATAAATGTACGCAATTGTAGATATTGCAGGACAGCAATTTAAAGTAGAAAAAGAGAGTAAGATCTTTGTTCACCGTCTCAGCGCAGACGAGGGAGCTTCTCTTTCATTTGAGAAGGTTCTTCTCGTTGACAACGATGGTGTAATCAAGGTGGGCGCTCCTTATGTTGAGGGTGCGGTTGTAAAGGCTACGGTACTTGAGCATCTTAAAGGCAAAAAGGTTATTGTCTTCAAGAAAAAACGCCGTAAAGGTTATATCAAGAAAAATGGTCACCGTCAGTATCTGACACAGATCAAAATTGAGGAGATCGCTTAATTACTAACCAATCAGCAGAAAAAATTTTAGATTATGGCACATAAAAAAGGCGTCGGTAGTTCAAAGAACGGACGTGAATCACACAGTAAACGACTCGGCGTAAAATTATTCGGCGGTCAGTATGCTAAAGCAGGTAACATTCTGGTTCGCCAGAGGGGAACTGTTCATGTAGCAGGTGAAAATGTTGGAATGGGAGTGGATCACACCCTGTTCGCACTGATTGATGGTGTTGTAACTTTCAAGAAAAAAGTAAACAACAAATCTTATGTATCTGTACTTCCAGTATCCTCTACCGGAGCTGAAGCGTAGCAGATTCTGAACAAATGAAAAAAAGCACCCCGCGGGGTGCTTTTTTTGTTGGGGGAGTGAACTGTGAGTGAATCGTGAGGTGGAGGGAGACCCGTGGAGGTGGAGGGAGGTGGACCCGTGCGGCTGTAACGCGCAGGTTGTGAGTTGCTTAACACTTAATCCCGCGGATCATCCGCGGGATTAAGTGTTAACATGAAGAGCGATAGCGAGTTGTA
>VSSQ01000238.1_pt2 | contig 29162 bp, 26 predicted proteins | sample 4763081 | NCBI WGS metagenome assembly VSSQ01 (sample SAMN12137344, study PRJNA551015) | bioreactor metagenome | isolation source: SDC9 anaerobic chlorinated ethene degrading culture | place: USA: Knoxville, Tennesee | collected 2015-01-01
TCCTTGAATTAAAATGCCATCGGGATTGTGCTTCCGTGGCAAAAAGCGACTTCAGACAATCCGGCCAATCAGAGTTCATTTAAACAATGGAGTAACAGCAAGTAATTAATTCTTAAAAATCGTTTGGTGTTTTTTTTGTGTTTTTGTGTTTCCGTGGCTTAAAAAAAACAGCATATCCGTTAAAAAACATCCTGAAGTTCCGCTAAACGCTCCAACAATTCCCGTTTCTTTGGTTTGTTAAGGAAAACAGCTACTTTTGACTGCCGGCAACATGTCTCCCGGCCGTTGGCATCCATACTATGAAAAAGCTGATACTGATATTTCTGAGCCTGCTGCTGATACACGGACTGAACGCGCAAAACGACACCTGCAGAGTGCTGCACGAAAAACTTGCCGGCGCCTACACCGGCGGCTGCGAGAACGGCCTGGCCAGCGGCAAGGGCAAAGCCACGGGGGTGGACACCTATACCGGCGCCTTCCTCAACGGGCTGCCCCACGGCAAAGGAACCTATACCTTTAAAAACGGCGATGAGTTTAAGGGGCGCTGGGTAAACGGACAGAAAAACGGCAAGGGAACCTTTAAATATACGCAAAACGGGAAGAAACACACCCTCTCCGGTTACTGGAAGGACGATGTATATGCCGGCGCCACCGACCCCGGCCTCAGCTACCGGGTGGGGCAAAGCACCGGCATCCCGGTGCACAGGGTAACGGAAGAGGCCGTGCCCGACGCCGCCGACAGCCGGGTGGTCTTCGCCATTCAGCTGGCCCAGGCCGACTTTGCACCCGCCGACCTGAAGATAGAACACTCCTCCGGACAGCTTTCGCAACTGGGCCGCCGCTTTGCCATCAGCCAGTGCACCCTGCCCCTGCGCTGCGAACTCAGCTATACCATCAGGGCCGGACTCAACCGCATGCAGTGCCGCTTTATCATCGATATCCTGAAACCCGGCGCCTACACCGTAACCCTCGACCATAACTAAGCCGCCCTAAAAGGTATTGTTCAGGTAAAACCCCGCAGAAAGGTGGTGGATCACCGTTGCCCTTTTGCCGGTATTCAGATCGTAACGGCAGAGGGTGCGGAGGGTAAGCCGGAAGTGTTTAAGGAAGATATAGTGAATGGCGTTGTTGATGTCAAACTTGTAGTATTTAATGCGATCAATATCAGCCCGGTTCACATTGAACTGGCTGAAATTTTCAAAAAACAGACTTTTTGAAATTTCATTTGGCGGAATAGTCAGCACCAGGTTAAAACCTGATTCTGATTTCTTCTTTGTGCCTTTTTCAAGTCCATACAACTTGTTTGAATTTCTGCTATCGAAAATTTCCTGATTTTTCATTAGGGTGGTCTTCCCATTTACCAGGCCGAATTCTATGGAAACCTTTTCTGAAATATCGTATCTGATACCACAGGAAAAATTGCGGTAGCCTGGTGATTGATAAGCGGTGAAAAGGGTTCTTGTTATGTTTCCCGCAGTGTCAGTCCCGTATTCATAGTGACGGAAATACTGGCTTTTAGAATTGATACCCAGGCTGAAGGAGAACTTTGACTTAAGAAACTGGTATGCAATGGCATTCTTAATAGTAAACTGATCATCTGAAATTATTGTGATGCTATCCTGGTAATCCCTGATTCCCAGATCAGTATAGTAGTAATTGCTAACAGAGAGCTTTCCCGCTTTTATTTTGTTGTTTACGGTAAAGTTGTAATAAAAATTAAGATTGTTTTTCTCACTTGTTGTATATCCGTTCAGGTAACGGACGCCTGTAAAAGTTGTAAAAAAATCAATGACCGTCAACGCTGTCAATTGTTTGGAAGGTGCGGCTTTATCCGGATTGCATGTGTCCTGACTATATAGCGGGTAATTGGAATTGACTAACACCGAAACCATGATGCAAGCCAGAAGTGTTCCCCTTTGAATTGATTTTAAAGGGATTGCTATTGATGGAAACCTGATGGCAATGAAATTGTAAACCATAGGTAGTTTTGTGGTTCATATACTCTCGTGATTCTTCCCAGCCCTTATTACAGTAATAACTTTAGCAGGACTTTACTGCCTGCTGCATGACGGCGCGGCAATAGGTCTGCATGGCCGGATGGCAATTCAGAATCTGGTCAAAGTCTGGCAGGGAAGCATGGGGTTGATTCCCGGAAAAAATACACCGGGGAGTCAGTTTTCATCCTAATGACTCCCCGGGCATTTCAGAGGAGGAATTCGATGTAGTATTTTCCGTTTTTATAAGTAAGGTCATATTCACCTTTCTTTATCACGAGAGGGTTTCTGACTTTTGCGGCAATGTTGATATCATTAGGAAAGGAAAAATCTTCAGCGAAAACGACTGTGCTTTTGTTGTTAAAGTAGTTCGCTTTATCGGGTTGCACTTTTTCAATATCTTCTTTGTCGATACAGATAGTCATGCTTCCACTTTCCTCGTCTACAGTTATTATGCCATTGATGGCTCCTTCGGTATACGAAGAACTGCTGGAGATTGAGCAGATTCCGAAGCCGGAGCAGTTATTGCTCTTTCTGCCAATTGTCAGTGTGGTCTTGATCACAATGCCGGAAAACGCCGGCTGAAAGATAAACAGTATGGTTGAAACTGTCAGGAATAATGCTCTTTTCATAATACTGACATTTAAGGTTAAATTTTTTGCCTGCCTGGCAGCAAGGATTTTGTCCACTTTCGCAGGTATCCGCTGCACCATAAGGTGCCGGATTTCCGGCGCAGAAAGCACTTTGCAAATGCAAGGCGGATTCCGGGGTTTGATGTTTTGTGCGGCTTTTTGGGGTTGGTTTATACTTGGTTAATTCGCGTTGGGTTTGAGTTCCTTATTCTGCTAAATAATGATTTCCATTATTTTACCCTGTCTTTTTATTATCATCTTATTCGTATTTTTAGTGCTATCTATTGCATCAAACATTTCCACAACTCTACATTTATCATCTTGCTGACTGGAAATTTCATTTATTGAAATGATTTCATCTCCCACATGGAGTCCTGCTAATTCCGCTTTTGAATCCGAGGTTATATTAATAATTTCAATCTTACTTTCATTTATAAGCTTTGCTCGAAATCCCTTAGAATGAAAAAATGAAGGAGGGGAGGGTGTGTAAGATAGGTTTGGTTGTAAATATAACTTTTGATGCTGATAATCAACAAGTACATTATAGCGTTTAATAACCCCCATGCCTAATGCACTAACGATCACTGATCGTGTGGTGAATAATGAGATTGAATCGTGTACAAGATTTTGATTTAATTTGAGAGAGCAATATTTTGAATAAGCAGTATCATGTTTTGTGCCTGATAGACTACTTGAAATTTGGCCATAGATTATTCGCTCATTTCTATTATTTGTAGCCGTATGGTCGATCTTCTTATATTTTTCTGTAGTCAGCATAATATCTCCGCTAAATCCCGTATCAAAGAAAAGTTCTTCGAGGATATCGTTAATTTGAACTTTAACTTTTATTTGAGAAAGAGCTGTAAATTTTGCATCTAACTTTATCCAGCTACTTATTTCAGGTAAGGTGTCAAGGATAGTTAGCGTTGTATCTTGCATGTTAATGAGTAAAATTTTATTTCTTTTTCCTTTTAGATATGGGGAGAAAACTTCCGCTCCCCATATGCCATTTATTCTATTGCATGAATACATGTCATTTCTGGTTAAGGAAGACATATAGCTATTATCAATTGAAAATAAGCATGTACTAATCTTGCCCCATCGTAAGTATTCTCTTTTCATCTTCAATCCATCAGCTGACTTTGTATTATCAAGAGATATTTTCTTCTGATTCAGAGAACTATTTTTGAATGATGAATCATCGAAAACTACATTTATTGGTGACCCAAGATCAAGAATAAAGTTTCGGATTTGATTATCCTCAAAATGTGTTTCTAAAAATATATAGTTATCATTTATGTTTGGGATACAGCGCTCATAATTATATATTAAGGTCTCTTTTCTTGATTCTTTCAAAAAAGTGAACAATTTGCAACTTGAAACCATTGTTCCAAGGATTACTGCGATATACTTTAGTTTCATAGGAGAATAATTTTAAGTTTAAAACTGCCCTTCTGCTTTGTGTAGAAGGGCAGCCTAATCAGATTTGATTCTCTAGTTATAAGAATATTGAGATAATGATTGGAATTATCTCTGATATAAATTGGAGTATCTTTCTCCATGGCCATTTTACTCCTTCAGCCAATAATCCTGGATTATTTGTATTCCAGGTCGAAAGCTCAGTAATAAGTTCTGCTGTCTCAACTCCGGTGATCGAACTTTGTACTTGTTTTTCTGATAGATTACGGGCATGGAAATTGTAGATATATTCATAATAAGGCTGAAATACATCTATCAGGGATTTCGAAGCTTGTGACGGGAAGTTGCTCCGGATTATCTTGATGAATTCATCCTGTGACATTCCGGGTTTGTAGATTTCTTTTGTTTGCTGGAACGCCTTCAGGTCCCAATCTTTGGCCCAACTTACAATCGTTTTGCCTTCGATAATGTCACCTGGCTTAAAAGTTTTCTGTGCCATAGCAAATGAAACCATGGATACCAAAAGTGTTAAAATGATAAATTTTATCGTTTTCATAATAATTGATTTTATTTGTTTACCTGCATTATACATCCGCAGGAGTAAGATGCTTTTCCACTATCGCAGTCAATCAGGTGCAGCTTCGGCTGCCATAACCAGCGCCGGTAAATTTCGGGAGGGCCCGTTTTCATTGCTTCTTTAAACCGGAAAGATTGTGCAATGCCGACTTCTTGATATGTTAATTATATCCTTAAATAAGCTTAGCAAGTCAGAATCTGAGCATATTTTTCTTATCTTTGTATAGCCTCTCTCGGTTTTTGGTTTCTACATAGTTAATTCGCGTTGACAATAAACCTCCGGGGGAGGTTTTTTTATGCAGGGGTGGCTGGCCCCTGTAATCAAAAACAATTTATGCCTGAACTACTCAGTTGCTTCAGTTTATTTTCCGGGTAGATTTGCTATCAAAAGAGGTAAGGAGGAGTTGCTTTTAGTATACCGGTTAATATTATTTGATTGTAAACGTTTGTAATCGGAAATAATGTTATTATAAATATTTATTTGTCTGTTGAGATGATTCACTCAATTGATGTGATCAAATATAGTAATAATTTTTACAGAAATCAAGAGTATGTTTTAAAACATTAGTATAAATGCGATAATATTATATGTAATAACTGTTACAAAAATACAATGCATGAATAGTAAAAATTGATGGGTAGTATTAAATTTATATTTCTGCTCTTTTTAATTAATTGTAAATAAATTAATTGAGTGATTTGAAGTAAAAATCATGACAGCTATTGAAAAAGTTTTGCTCTTTTTTCAGGTCGTGAGCTTATTGTTAGAATGTTTATTTGGAATGATTATAAATTATATTCGGGTAAAAAATAGTGGCCTTTCTTTTCGTATCATACCAATAAGTGTAAAGTTGTTTTACACTTTTAATCTTTTATACTCTGCTATATTGAAACTTTTTTGTAAGTGACTGTGATTATCTTCTCTCTTTGAACCAATTATTTCACTGTTGGCAATGTTCCTGTAACTTGTCGGACAGCCAAGGCAGGATCATTATTTAAAGAACTGATTGGTACTCTAGGATTGATAAGCGACCTTAAAATTTGCATTATTTTCCCTAAGTTTGTAAAGCCGGCCCTGGCCTGCCCTCATATTTATATGACTGCCCTGTATGCGTAACCTTATCCAAAAGCTGAAGAAAATGATCCTTGCATTGTTTGTCCTTGTTGCCGGCGGTGTGCTGCTGCTGTTTTTGCTGCTGCTGCTTTACAGTCCGGGGAAGCCGGCGCCCCTGAAGGATAAGAACGGGAAGCCCCTCGCGGGTAGCATTTCCGAAAAGGTATTTGTAGAGATAGGCGGGGTAAGGCAGGGGATGTTTATCCGGGGCAAAAGCTTGAACAACCCTGTGCTGCTCTACCTGCACGGGGGCATGCCCGATTACTTCCTTACCCCGCGCTACCCCGTGGTGCTGGAGGAGTACTTTACCGTGGTATGGTGGGAGCAGCGGTGGGCCGGCCTGTCGTACCACCCTGGCACGCGCCCGGAGGCCATTACCCCTGAGCAACTGATCTCCGATACTAAAGAGCTGACCAACTACCTGCGCGGGCGTTTCGGGCAGGAGAAGATCTACCTGCTGGGGCGTTCGGGCGGCTCCTTTTTCGGCATTCAGGCGGCGGCGCGGTTTCCGGAACTGTATCATGCCTACATCGGCATCGGACAGATGTCGGACCAGTTGCATTCCGAGCGGCTGGCTTACCAATATATGCTCGACAGCTACCGGAAGGCGGGGGACGGCGGCATGGTCAGGCGGCTCGAAGCCTGTCCGGTTACAAATCATATTCCCGCCGCTTACCTGAGGGTGCGCGACCAGGCCATGCACCGGATCGGCGTGGGCACCACGCGGGCAATGCGTTCGGTAATCAGCGGGATGTTTATTCCTTCGCTGACCTTTAAGGAATACACCCTGAAGGAGAAGTTCAACCTGTGGAGGGGCAAGGCCGCCGCGGGGGTGCATCCGCTCTGGGAGTCCATCCTGGCCACCGACCTGAGCCGGCAGGTAAACCGGGCGGAGATTCCCGTGTACTTTCTGCACGGCCGGTATGACTATACTGTTTCCTATACCCTGGCGAAACACTATTTTGAAGCTTTTCGGGCGCCTGAAAAGGCATTCTTTACCTTCGAGCATTCCGCCCACAGTCCGCATTTCGAAGAACCCGAAAGGGTAAGGGAGGTGCTGGAGCGGATACTGAAGGGAAGGGTAAATGAATAAAGGGGCCGTGCCTGGGGGGGGGGTGTGGAAAAGTGGTAAGTTTGTTATAGTATTCACTGGTTGAAAACAATGAAAACAGGACCAGAAAGTTCCCAATATGGGAATTTTATTATTATCTTTGCATCATGATGTAGGATTGAATGGAAAGGGTATTTGCAAAAAGCACATTAAGAGAGTTTTGGGAGAGATATCCGGATGCTGAGCAATATTTGAAGACCTGGTTTGATACGGCGATGAATTCCGATTGGAAATCTCCTTCCGATGTAAAGCAAACCTATGCAAATGCAAGTATTCTGAAAGAAGGCAGGATTGTGTTTAACATTAAAGGCAATTCCTGCAGACTTGTTGTAAAAATTAATTTTGAGAAGCAATGGATATTTATAAGGTTCATTGGATCTCATAAAGAATATGACAGGATTGATGCAAATACAATTTAACACAAAAAACGATGAACATCAAACCAATTAAATCGGATGCGGACTATAAACTTGCTTTAAAGAGGCTTGAAGAGGTCTTTGACGCACCTGCCGGCACGCCCGAAAGTGACGAAGCCGATATTCTTGGAGTATTGGTTGATGCATATGAAAAGAAACACTTTCCCATTGAAACTCCTGACCCGATAGAAGCCATCAGGATAAGAATGGAAGAGTTACAACTGAGGCAAATTGATCTGGTAGAAGTATTTGGCAGTAAAAGCAGGGTTTCGGAGATACTTAACCGCAAAAGGAAACTAACTGTTGAAATGATCCGGCTATTAACAAAGCGCCTCAATTTATCGCCGGAATTGCTTATAACCGATTATCAATTAGCTTCCTGAAGTGCACGGTTTCCATCAGCAGGTTGAAAACATTGCCGGAAGCGGGTTTCCTATGTTTATGCTCCTGCTTGCCACATACTATATAAACAACAATGTGCAGTGAACATGCGACGGTTCATTGCATCAACCGTTACGCCTTCAGCGCGGCCGCCGTTCACTGGCAGGGTCCCCATGCCTGGTATCCGGCAGCTAAACCGGGCAGAGATACCCGTGTACTTTCTGCACGGCCGGTATGACTACACGGTTTCCTATACCCTGACGAAACACTGTTTTGAAGTGTTTCAGGCGCCTGAAAAGGCATTCTTTACCTTTGAGCATTCCGCCCTCAGTCCGCATTTCGAGGAGCCTGAGCGGGTAAGGGAGGTGCTGGAGCGGGTACTGAAGGGAAGGGAAACTTATTAAGGGGGTTTTGCCGGGTGGATCAGGAAAAGTTATAAGTTTGAGATGATATTCATTAGTTAGCAACAAGGCGAAAAAAGACATGCAATTATAAAAGTTCGGTGCAAACTTGGAGGAATTTATTTTGTTTTTTCTCCCCCCGCAAAAAGAAGAAGGGAAACCCTGACCCACATTGCAGCACATTTCCAAGCCCCCACAAGCCAACGCCCAAACCAAAGGCTTGTAAAAGAGCTGCAATTTTGCCTACACACTCGTGCTGAATTGTTACTTTTGAGCTATTAAGAAATGAACCGACAAAATGAAAAAGGAAATAGACAACAAACTCAACTTAAAAAACATCAAACCAACTGCAATGCGACAATTGGTTTTGCAAGTTCTAACAGAACAAAAAACGGCTATTAGTTTGCCTGAATTAGAACAAAAATTTGAAAAAGCTGATAAAGCAACGTTATATAGAACTTTAAAAACTTTCCAGGAACATCAACTCATTCATTCAATTGAAGATGGCTCTGGCTCTTTAAGATACGCACTTTGCGAAGATTTTTGCACTTGCGAACCAGAACATTTACATGTTCATTTTTTATGCAACAAATGCGGAAAAACGTATTGTATGAAAGATTTACCTGTTCCCCAGCCAGACTTACCCAATGGATTTGAATTTTCCAGTGCAAACTTTGTTGTCAAAGGTATTTGTTCAAATTGCAAAAAATAACTTTGCAACCCGGTTGCATCAACTTTGGAGTATCTTTGCTGTTGTACTTTATAAATGACAATAATTTTCAGATGAAATATGTAACAGTAATATTATCAATGTATGTAATGGTTTTAACAGCCATACCATGCAATGATGTACATGCTTCCAATTCAAATTCTGTTACGCTGGAATTATCAGAACAAAGCCAAAATCACACAAATAATGTTGATTTATGTTCCCCGTTTTGTTTTTGTCATTGTTGCCAGACCCTTTCTTTCCCATCTTTTTTTAGTATTTCCTTTACCAATTTAGTAGAAAGTACTTTAGATGTTAAATTGAAAGAATCTTCGTTTTCAAGCCCTGTTGCATCTATCTGGCAACCGCCCAAAATATAATTCATTTCTTCTTTCTCTACAGCTGAGCATTAAGCTCATGTATCATTTCATTGCCATGATATAATGGGGTTTCCATGAACAAGCACATGGATTTTAGCTCATTATAATTAATCGTATTCACATTAAAAATTTATAGAAATCAAATGATAAACAGTATAATATCCTTTTCAATAAAGAATAAGGCACTTATCGGGCTGATGACAATCGGACTGATTATTGGCGGAATATATTCCATGACGAAAGTGCCACTTGACGCCTTACCTGACATTACAAACAATCAGGTTTTGGTAATTACCACCGCACCCAATTTGGGCACGGAAGACATTGAAAAGTTTGTAACCTATCAGGTAGAATTGGCAGTAGCGAACCTGCCCGACGTGACCGAAATACGAAGTGTGTCACGTTTTGGGCTTTCGGTTGTAACCATTGTTTTCAAAGAAAGCGCCGGGACATATCTTCCCCGGCAGTTGGTAAGTGAAGCCTTAGCCGAAGTGAAAGAAAAAATTCCACAGGGATTTGGGGAACCGTTTATGGCGCCAATCAGCACCGGATTAGGCGAAATTTATCAATACACGCTTGAAGTGCAACCCGGTTACGATACCGTTTATAACGACATGGAACTGCGCACCATGCAGGAATGGATTGTAAAACGACAAATGGCTATGCTGCCCGGAGTGGTAGAAGTAAACTCTTTTGGGGGCAGGGGTAAACAATACGAAGTCGCTGTTAATCCTGATAAACTCAAAAGTATGGGTTTAGCCATTTCGGATATTTTTGAAGCACTTGACGACAACAATCAGAACACAGGCGGCGCATATATCGAGAAAAATTTTCAGGCCAACTTTATCCGTGGCGAAGGGTTGATGCGTTCGTTGGATGATATTAAAAACACTTTGGTCGCAAACATTGACGGGCAACCCATTTTCATCAGGGATGTGGCAGAAGTGAAATTCGGAAGTTTTGTCCGTTATGGTGCTTTTACCAAAGATGGAAAGGGAGAGGCCGTTGGCGGAATCGTGATGATGCTGAAAGGCGAAAACTCAAACGATGTGATTAAGGATGTAAAAGAGCGAATGGCTTTAATTCAAAAATCACTGCCTGATGGTGTTGAAATTAAACCTTTTCTCGACCGCAGCAAGCTCATTAAAAGTACCACATCTACCGTTGCCGAAAACCTGTCGTTGGGTGCGCTGATTGTTATTTTTGTGCTGGTTATCTTCCTCGGGAATTTAAGGGGCGGTTTAATTGTGGCATCAACCATTCCGCTGGCCTTGCTATTTGCATTTATCATGATGAACCTGTTTGGGGTGTGGGCTAACCTGATGAGTTTGGGGGCGCTCGATTTCGGGATATTGGTTGATGGAGCAGTTATCATTGTTGAAAGTATGATTTTTTACCTGCACCGTAAAAACCTTATTGGCACAAAACTCGACCAGGCGAAACGAAATGAAATAGCATTTGATTCGTCGAGTAAAATGATGAACTCGGCATTTTTTGGACAACTGATTATTTTGATTGTATTTATACCCGTTTTGGCCTTACAAGGTGTCGAAGGCAAAATGTTTATCCCGATGGCTATGACCTTTGGTTTTGCTGTTTTGGGCGTAGTTATCTTGTGCCTCACGTACATTCCGATGATGGCAGCCTTATTCCTCCAACCACCAAAAACAGACAAAAAAACCTGGGGCGATAAAATAATTGGAAAACTCGAAAATACTTATACTCCTGTAATCGGATGGTCGCTTAAAAGGAGTTGGATTGTAATTACCATCGCATTCGTGCTGTTAATTTCCGGTGGTTTTCTGTTTACCAGAATGGGAGCCGAATTTATCCCAAAACTCGATGAAGGCGATTTTGTTTTTCAGGCATTTTTAAAGCCGGGAACTTCATTAACCGAAGGAACAAAAACTTCCACCCGACTGGAACAAATTGTCTTGGAAAACTTTCCTGATGAAGTAGAAAGTATTCAAAGCAGGATTGGTGTGGCAGATTTACCCACGGACCCAATGCCTTTGGACATTGCAGATATATTTGTGATATTGACACCAAAAGACCAGTGGACACAAGCCGAATCGAAAGCCGAATTAATTGAAAAAGTAAGGGAAAAAGTAAGTGTTTTGCCGGGTATAAATTTTGAATTTACGCAGCCTATTGAAATGAAATTCAATGAATTGCTGACCGGAATACGTGAAGATGTTGCGGTTAAACTTTATGGCGACGATTTAGAAATTCTGGCAGCCAAATCCGAAGAAATTGCCGGGCTGGTTTCGGGAATTGAAGGCGTGGCAGGTGTAAAAGCTGAAGCCACACGCGGATTGCCGCAGATAACCGTTCATTACGACCGTAACAAACTTGGAAGGTATAACCTGAAAATTAAAGAACTAAATACCATAGTTGAATCGGCTTTCAGTGGTGGCGTTGCCGGAAGCATATACGAAGGCGAGCGGATGTTCGACCTGGTTGTGCGTCTGGACGAGGAACATCGACAGAGCATTGACGACATCCGAAACCTTTTTGTCAACCTGCCCGACGGTAATCAAATCCCTTTAAAAGAAGTGGCAGAAATAAGTTATCAGCCGGGGCCAATGCAAATCAGCCGCGACAATACCAACCGGCGAACTTATGTAGGGATTAATGTTTCGGGTAGGGATGTAAAATCACTTGTGGAAGAAATTCAAACCACCTTAGATGAAAAGCTGGATTTACCTACGGGCTATTATATCCGCTACGGCGGCGCTTTCGAAAACCTCGAACGGGCATCAAAACGCTTGTCGCTGGTTGTTCCGCTTGCTTTGGCATTAATTTTCATGTTGGTTTTCTTCGCTGTAAAGTCGTTTAAACAAACGCTAATGATTTATGTGGCTGTGCCGTTTGCCGCTGTTGGGGGTATATTTTCGCTCTATTTGCGTGATATGCCTTTTAGTATTTCGGCTGGCGTAGGTTTTATCGTCCTGTTTGGCGTTGCGGTACTTAACGGTTTAGTGTTGATTAGCGGTTTTAATGAATTGAAAGAAGAAGGCAAACTCCATATAAACGACATTATTAAAAAAGGTTCAATCCGGCGTATCCGTCCAATTTTATTAACAGCTTCAACCGATATTCTGGGCTTTCTGCCTATGGCGGTTTCCACGTCGGCAGGAGCAGAAGTTCAACGCCCTTTGGCTACTGTGGTGATTGGAGGAATGTTGACATCAACCTTGTTGACGCTTATTGTGCTACCTATTCTCTATAAATTTGTTGAAAGTGGCGTTAAAAAAATAAAAATGCCAAAAACAGCTTTAGGGATGTTTACCGTTCTTGTTGTGATTGCAGGTTTGGGAATTTCAGGAAATGCCAATGCGCAGGATTCTACGATAACATTGCCACAAGCCATTGAAAGGGCAAAAGAAAACTATCCGGCAATTAAGGCAGCCAAATTGGAAGTTGACAAACAGGAAGCATTAAAAGCTACGGCATACGAACTGGGAACGACTTCGATTTATACCGGGAAAGAAGAAGTAGGCAACAACGCACCGGGTATTCAAAACAAAATCGGGATTGGACAAACAGACATTGACCTGTTCGGCATACCGGCTAAAAGCAAGCTTGCAAACAGCCGTACAAAACAAGCTTTATCCGGTCAGGAACTTACCGAATATTCGTTGGCTCGTGATGTTAGTCTTGCCTGGTACAATGCAGTCCATGCCAAACAGCAATGGCAACTATTTAAAGACCTTGACACCTTGTACACCGATTTTCAGAAAGCTGCGGAGTTGCGTTACAATACACAGGCAACTTCAAAAATCGAATATCTTTCGGCATCGGCCAAATACAAAGAATTGCAGGTGAATTTAAGGAAAGCCGAAAGTAACTATTTGGCAAGCTTGCAAATCCTTAACCAATACCTGCTATATCCGGGGGCTGTTGATGTGAATACTCAGGATTTAGGACAATATGTTTTTGAACTTGTTTCAGGAACTGATTCTTTGGGTGCAAGCCCTTTACTTGATTACTATTCAACCGGAATTGATGTAGCAGAATCGGCGTGGAAAGCTGAAAAGGCCAATTTCCTTCCAAAGTTAGACTTGGGTTATAAATGGCAATCGGTTGACGGCAATTCAGGATTTTATGGATGGGAAGTAGGTATTTCTGTCCCGCTGGCTTTCTTTTCACAATCGGGCAAAACCAAAGCTTCAAAAATTGACTTCCAAATTGCAAACCAACAGTACGAGCAAAAGGAACTGGAACTGAAAGCCGGGTACAACCAGCAAATCAGCCGTTACCTTACTTTGCAACAGGTTATCAACTATTATCAAAAAGAAGCATTGCCTCTGGCCGACGAACAAATTCAGGCTTCCAACCTGGCGTACCGTTTAGGCAGTATCGACTATGTCCAGTTTATTCAGAACACAGAAGCAGCCATACGGACAAAACAAGACTTTTTAATGCAACAGGCAGAATACTTCGAATTGTCTGCCCAATTAAAATTCATAACAGGTAAATAATCAACAAAATTGAGTAATGATGAAGACAAAAATAATTATAGCATTGATGGCAATCGCCACATTAATATCGTGCAACACAAAAAACAAAACAGCCGGAGAAGGCGAAGAACACGAAGAACATAGCCCCGAAGGCATTGTGATATTAAATAAAAACCAACGGGAAGCCCTGAAATTAAAATTGGGGTCTTTTCAAATGCGCAACCTAACCACGGTAGTAAAGACAAACGGGCAACTCGAAGTACCTCCTGCAAACAGCGCCGATATTACAGCCGTTATTGGCGGGAATGTAAAAGAGATAAAAGTATTCCATGGCGACCGGGTAAGCAAGGGGCAATTATTGGCAGTACTTGAACATCCGGATTACATTGCCTTACAGGAAAGTTTTGTCGAAGTTGCCAACAGGCTTGAATTTCTGGAACAGGAATTTGAACGCCAAAAAGAATTGTTTGAAAACAATGTTGGTGCAGGCCGAGACTTCCAACAGGCAAAAGCGGAATACAATACGGCAAAAGCAAAATACGAAGGATTAAAATCACGCCTGCAATTGCTGAATCTTTCGCCCGATAAAATTATGCAGGGCAATATTTCAAATACCATAAACATTAATTCACCAATAAACGGTTTTGTAAATGAAGTTAATATAAAAGTAGGCTCTTATGTTGATGCAAAAGACATACTGCTTGAAATAACTGACAACACCGCAATTCATGCCGATTTTATGGTTTATGAAAAAGATGTGCATTTGGTAAAAGAAGGCCAGAAAGTTCATTTTACGGTTTCGAACCGCCCCGATGAAGAATTAACAGCAACCGTTTTTGCAATTGGAAAAGAGTTTGAGGCCAATTCGAGGGCAGTTCATATCCATGCAAAAATTAATGAAAAAGTTTCGGGGCTTATCCCGGGAATGTATATTTCTGGCCATTTGCATACCGATGAAAAATATACCCGTGCTCTGCCCAATGATGCTATTGTTACGGAGGGGACAAAATCCTTCATTTTTATACTGGACAATCAGGCTCTTGAAGAACGAGAAAAGGACGAACCTGCAAATGAAGAAATCCATGCCGACAATGAAGATAATGCGGAAGAAAATAGTATGGCCTTCCGAATGGTCGAAGTTATTCCCGGACTGAAAGACGATGGATATACGGAAATACATTTGATAAATTCGTTGCCTGATAACACACAGGTAGTTTTGAATACAGCCTACTATTTATTGGCTGATATGAAGAAAGAAGAAACCGGAGATGATGATTAAAACAATAAAATTATGAAAGAAATAAAAGCATTTGTAAGACCAAATAAAGTGAATGAAATTGTTCACCATTTAATCGACAATGATTTTGAGAACATTACGCTTTCTTCGGCAGAAGGTACGGGAAAACTGCAAGATGAAAACACATTTGTTTCGCAGAAATTTTCTGTTACCGACAGTGAGATTGCTAAACTTGAGATTGTAGCAGAGGATGAAGATGTTGATACTATTTGTGCTATAATCTGTGAATACGGGTGTACACTTAATCCAGGCGATGGGTTAATTTATGTTTCCGATGTCGAAAAGGTGTACCGTGTGAAAACGGGTTTGGGAAATGGAGAAAAATAATTTATAACTTTAAGGGCAGGTTGCCTTAATATATCGGGCAACTTGCTTTTTAAATAATTCACATTAAAAGCAAAAACGATGAAATACTATTTTGAAAAAACATTGAATTGCTCTTTTGAAGAAGCAGTAAAAAGGGTAACAGAAGAACTCAAAAAGGAGGGTTTCGGGGTATTATCTGAAATCAACATACACGAAAAACTAAAAGAAAAATTGGGGGTAGATTTCAGAAAGTACCGCATACTTGGTGCGTGTAACCCTGCTTTTGCCTACAAAGCATTACAGGAAGAAGATAAAATCGGTACGATGTTGCCTTGCAATGTAATCGTGCAACAAATTTCAGAAAACCAAACAGAAATTGCTGCCGTTGACCCGATGGCATCAATGCAATCTGTTGAAAATGAAAAATTGGCAGGTGTTGCAAATGAGGTTCAACAAAAATTAAAACATGTCATTCACAATGTTTAAAAGCACCTTTAAAATTACCAAAATGGATTGCCCTTCCGAGGAAACCCTTATCAGGATGAAACTCGAAGGGCTTTCCATGATTAAAAGTTTGGTGTTCGATATTGAAAACCGAAAACTTACTGTCTTTCATTCTGAAGAAAGCTCTGAAATTGAGAATCACCTGAAAGAACTCAATTTAGGGTCGCAACTCCAAGAAACAATTGTTGTCCAAGCGGATGAATTCAAGGACAATTCATCGGTACAATCGAAACTCCTTTGGACGGTTTTGATTATCAACTTTGCATTTTTTATTATTGAAATTACCACGGGTTTTATTTCTAAATCTATGGGTTTGGTTGCCGATTCGTTGGATATGCTGGCAGATGCACTTGTTTATGGTCTTAGCCTTTGGGCTGTCGGTTCAACTGTGTTCCGTAAGAAAAAAGTGGCAAAGCTGAGTGGCTATTTTCAACTGGCTTTAGCATTGATTGGGCTTATAGAAGTAATACGCAGATTTATCAGTTTCGAAGCTGCGCCGGATTTCAAAACCATGATTATTGTTTCCATATTGGCATTAATTGCCAATTCCGTTTGCCTTTATTTATTACAAAAATCAAAAAGTGAAGAAGCACACATGAAAGCCACGATGATATTCACATCGAATGATATTATTATCAATACTGGTGTTATCGCAGCAGGAGTATTGGTTTTGTTGACCCAATCAAAGTATCCTGATTTAATCATTGGTGCAATTGTTTTTTTAATTGTGGTCAGGGGGGCTTTCAGGATATTAAAACTTGGAAAATAGATATGGAAGTAATTTTAGAGTCAATAATAAGCTGTCCAAATTGTGACTTTCAGAAGAAAGAAACCATGCCCATGGATTCTTGCCAATTCTTTTATAAATGTGAAAATTGCCATACCATTCTGAAACCAAAACAGGGAGATTGCTGTGTGTATTGTTCGTATGGTTCGGCAAAATGCCCTTCCATTCAAAAGAATGAAAGTTGCTGCTGATTATTTTTAACAAATGGAAGTACAACTGAGTTCTAACAAAAAGTATTTTCGTTATATTTAACATTTAGTTTTACAAACACAAAATCAAGTTGAAAAATAGCAGGTGTAAGTTTGGAAAATGCAATAGTAGAAAGGAAAAATAGACTTGCAAGTAAGGAAAATATTGCAGTACGTTCGGAAAATACAATTCCAAATAAGAAAAGAGAAAATGTGAGTGGGGAAAACGCAATTGTAAAACTGAAAAACAAAATTGTAAAAGCGAAAAAACCAAATGTAATTAATTATAAAATTGAATGTCCGTAATTAGTCACAACCAGACCGTCACCCTGGACTTATTTCAGGGTCTTTTTTGCAAATAGCTGATTATTAGTGGCGAAAGATGCTGAAACAAGTTCAGCATGACGTGCTAAATATTAATTATGACATAGAACGGATATTCAAAAATTATAAACCTTTAAAAATTAAATTATGGCATCACGCACAAAACTTACAGACACAGCAACCTTGGAATTGTACCGGGTAGCTTTGGAAAATGCAGAAACCCAACCTGAAATTTCAGCAATCATGGCAGATTTAGGCTATGATTCAACAGTTATCGCAGACGGCAAAGCATTGCTAACAAAAACCCGAACTGCATACGATGCAAACAAAACCGAAGACGATGAAACATCTGCCGCTTACGCCGATTTTTCAAGTAAAAAGGAACAATTGGAGGATACATTCAACATTCACCGCAAGAAAGCAAAAGTTGTATTCCGTAACGATTCATTAACCGCTGACAAATTGGCAATTTCTGGAACAATGCCACGGACTTATATCAAATGGTTAGAAGCTGCAAAGAAATTTTATTCCGTGGCATCAGCCGATACAGCGGTTCAAGGTAAATTATCCCGTTTAAAAATCTCCGTTGACGACTTGACAGCGGCAAACACATTGATTTCTGAATTAGAAACGGCAAGAGCAGTTTACCTGAAAGAAAAAGGGGAATCACAAGATGCAACCAAAGGCAAAGATGCAGCATTTGCAAAGATAGATGATTGGATGAGTGAGTTCTATGCCGTAGCAAAGATTGGTTTAGAGGACAATCCACAACTATTAGAAGCATTGGGCAAAACCATAAGAGGATAGTGGAATTGCCCTCCCTATTTGTAAGCACATTGGCAAGCCCCACGAGCCAACGCACGACCAAAACTTGCCAAAGAGCTTACAAAGCCTGCCCAAGTAACCGCCTTTAAGGGCGGTTTTAGGGTTGCCCTCCCACAAAAAAACAAAATAAATTTGCGCTCCGTTGACAGTTTTGTGCAGATTGAAAAGACAATTAAAGAAACCTTAAATGACTGAAAAACAGACTGGAAGAATCAACGCCCAGTTGCTAACAAAGTGTATAAATCATTGGGCGGATAGTGCTAATTTCAAGGGCGTTACATTTAATAAACTTTGTAGCGGTTTGACAGTAAAGTGCTTCGAAATGCCCAACGCTTCATACACCAACCGTTGGCAACAATTTTGAAAACGACCGACACAACTTCTAAATGAATAAGACGGATTGATAATTGTTACATTATGATTGAAAACTAATAACAAAATATATGAAGCAATTAATCCTGATAATTATTTCCACATTTATATTTTCTTTAGGCTATTCTCAAGTTAAAATAATGACCCCGATTGAGAGTGTACGAAATAAGAAAATCGATTATGAATATGGCTATCTTCCAGGGAAACGATTCCCATATTATAAAACGATTGAAAAATATGATTTTAATGGACAAAAGATACGTGTCGAATTATATGATTATAGAGAAATCAAAGGACTCCAACATATTGATTGTTCTACTGAACGTATTGAAAATTTATCTGAATTTGCAAAAGAAAATAGTATTTTGAGAGTAGCCCAATATATTGATAAACTATTTCAAGAATCAAATATTCAAATCGATACTACTGTGCAAAATTCTATAGAGATTTATTTAGAAGCACTTGATTCTCGATTAATAGGATTTGGATATATAAAGATTCATGGACTTTGTCAAATTCGAGTAAAATATTTAGACAATGATAAAATTTATTGCTCTGATATCATGGATGGTGATAAAAATTCTCCACTTGGAAAATATGCATTTGTAACAAGAAAAACTGGATTGAGAAAAATGGGTTCGGCGTCAATTAGAGAGGTAATTGAGCAATTTCTTGCAGACTTAAAAAATGATATATAAAAACTGTTGCCAATAAATAGGAATATGAGCGGTCTGCAAGACCCAGCGAATATTCCCGGTTACTGCAGGCATAAAACCGACATTGCGGAGATTAAGCACTACAATCGGAGCATATTTTGCGGAGAATGTTTCATTTGCGGAGAATAAAGAGTATATTTGTCGCATAACATGCGGAGAATGAAACTTTATATACACGAAAACGAAAACTGGACAGACTTCACCTGGGACAATAAAAAAGTGATGATAAAATTAGGTGAAGCCAGAAATCAACAAGGAAGACTATCAGGTAAAATGGAGTCACTTGGTTTTGATCTGCAAAATGAAGCAGTATTGAATACGCTGACTTTAGATGTTACTAAATCATCAGAAATAGAAGGCGAATTTTTGGATGTACAACAAGTACGTTCTTCAATTGCTCGTCGATTAGGCATTGACTTTGCAGGAGCAGTGGATTCGGACCGTAACGTTGACGGTATTGTTGAAATGCTGCTTGACGCTACTCAAAGATATGATATGCCTTTGACCAGAGACAGATTGTTTGGTTGGCATGCAGCACTGTTTCCATCAGGATGGAGTAATCTTTATAAAATCACAGTTGCAGGCTGGAGAAAAGATACGACTGGTCCGATGCTGGTTGTATCGGGACCTATGGGAAAAGAAAAAGTTCACTACGAAGCTCCGGGTTCAGACAGGATAGAACCAGAAATGAACAGATTCCTGGACTGGTTTGAAAACGAGCATGAAATAGATTTGGTTCTTAAGGCAGCTATTGCTCATTTATGGTTCGTTACAATTCATCCTTTCGATGATGGAAACGGGCGAATAACAAGAGCAATTACAGATATGATATTGGCGCGTTCGGATAAAAGCATCAGACGTTTTTATAGTATGTCTGCGCAAATTAGAATTGAAAGAAAACAGTATTATGAAAAACTTGAAAAGACACAAAAAGGAAATTCAGATATTACAGAATGGATTTTGTGGTTTTTGCAATGCTTAATAAATGCTATTGACTCCACCGAAGAAACTTTATCAAAAATACTTCATAAAGCAGAATTTTGGAAATTGCATTCCACCAAAATTCTTAATGACAGGCAACAAAAAATTATAAACATACTGCTTGATGGATTTGACGGAAAGTTGACAACCTCGAAATGGGCGAAAATTAATAAGTGTTCACAAGATACAGCTCTTCGGGATATTCAGGATTTAATGAAGAAGGACATTTTACAAAAAGAAGCAAGCGGCGGTAGAAGCACAAATTATGAATTAATATAAATGCCCGGCGGTAACAAATAAGACTTAAACGCAGTCGCTGAGTAAAAAGCAAAAATTGCAGCCGTGACCTTTCTGGGACTGTCCCCGCAGAAATTGCGGGACTAAAAAGGATTTAAGCAAGTGTTGAACTTTACCGGCCTGCTCCGGAATATCTCCACTTCGACAGCGGTCAGTGCAGTCATGGGGATTTATTGTTTGGCATCTCTTTTCCGGTTGGTAAACCGGGCGGAGATTCCCTTTTACTTTCTGGAAGCCGGTATGACTACACGGTTTCCTTCACCCTGGCGAAAAGCTATTTTGAAGTGTTTCAGGCGCCTGGAAAGGCATTTTTTACCTTTGAGCATTCCGCCCGCAGTCCGCGTTTCGAAGAGCCATAGCGGGTAAGGGAGGTGTTGGAGCGGATACTGAAGGGAAACAGAATAAAGGTAAAAAGGTAGCCGGGAGTATTAAAACTGCCCGGAAAAGCAGTATATTTGAGAGGGTGTTTGCCAATGGCTTTCAATTGCTTAAAGTTTAAGTGAATAACGGGAATTGAATTGACGTGCATTTACGGATATAAAAACTGGTCATATTGAATAACCGAAAAATGGGTAACCATGAAAAAAGCGTTGTTGATTTCCTTATTGCTTTCAGGTTCTTTTGCCTATGCAGGAACGGGCGGCGCAAGCGATGCAATTCTTTTGTATCTGGCCATTATTGCAGTAATGTCAATAATTACTGCCGTGCTTCATTCCATTGATTTTATCAGAAGAATTATCCGGGAGCGGAAAGTAAGGAAACTGGCCCGGCCTGATGATCAGACTGCCGGTGAGCACCTGGCTTAACGGATTTTAATAAAAGCGCCCTGAATATTGAAACCGGAAGCGACAGGCCCCGGATATCCGGGACATCCGGGGGCGGGGCGGTGAAACTATCGGCCGCTTAAAATGGCTGTGTCTGCAACCCTTGTATCCGGAGCTTAAAGCGGGGCCCGGGGGATCAGGGGATGCAGAAAAGTGGTAAGTTTGTGATGATATTCACTAGTTGGCTGCTATATGAAAAAACAAAAAATTATAAAAGCATGAAAAAACAATTCATCGTTGTAGTGTTACAATTTTTCTTGCTAAATATTTCTGTTTTCTCTCAGGATTTCTGGGAGATATTGCCTTTCCCGGATAATCAGAACATTAGCACTTTAAAGGTAAACTCTGCCGGAGAAATATTTGTTGGCACTGTAACAGGTTATCAGGATAATGGTATATTTCGGTCTGATAATGATGGGTTAACATGGGAAATGATACTTAATACAAGAAATTTTCAGATTTTTGCTATGTCAATCAATCCAATAGGAAATATTTTTGTCGGCACCGGTGATGGATTCTATCCGTTTTTAGCAAGTTTTGATAATGGATTAAGCTGGGATACAATTCCGGTACCTTTCAGCTCAGGTTTCGGGGAAATAGCATTTTACGGTCAGGATACAGTACTTGTTGGAACAGGTGCGTACAACGGAGCAATTGTATTAAGTACACCTGACCTTGGCATCAGTTGGGATACGCTCTTTCTGACCGAGAACCATACCAGTGAATATGTTGCAGATATTGCTATTTCCTCCAATGGCGATATTGCAATTGGGCTGGGGTGCCATTTGCCCGATATGGGTGGCCTTTACAGGTCAACCAACGGGGGGGCTGAGTGGGAGTTTCTGGGGCTTTTTAACCGCATGGTTGAAAATCTTGAATATAATGCTCAGGGCGATCTGATTATTGGTGTAAGAGGAGGTTTTGACGGCTCCGGCGGAATTTATGCCATATACCATGACAATCCTTACCAAATTGTGGAATGCCTGGAAGGTCCCAATGTAAACGGGCTGGCACTAAACTCACAAGGACACATATATGCTGGTATAGGAAGTCCCAATGGGATCATCAGATCCACTAATAATGGTCAAACATTTGAATTATTAGACGGGGGATTACCTATTGGAGAAATGGGTAGCATAGAGAACGATAATAACGATTATATCTATGCTTTAACTGATGTTGGCTCACATTACATATTTCGCTCGATTAATCCAACAGTTACGGGCGTTAATAAATTACCTGGTTATAATAAAAACTATAGTCTATTTATTTTCCCTACCCCGGTATCCGAAGTTCTTCAAGGTAAAATAAAAGGTAAACTTTCGGATGGCATGTATGAATTTACGATCTCAGATATATCAGGCAGGCAAATCATGGAGGATCGCTTGTCTCTGTTTCAGAATTCTTTCAGTTTGAATGTTTCATTTCTTCCTCAGGGTTACTATGTTTTTACGATATATAGTAATGAACTAACATGTTCAGCAAAACTTATAAAAGGTTGAATCAATTTAAACCCAAAAATCACTAATTTATGAAAACAATTACAAGATTGCTTGGGGTGTTAGCATTATGCATATCCTTGAGTGCCCAGGCACAAATCATTAACATGAATCCCGATCCAGAAGGTAATCCCTGGTTAAGTGGTGATGCTGTAACGCCTCCTCCAGAGGTATGGAACGATGCAGTAGAATTTATCCCTACTGCAGCATCACTTGCATCACAACTGCCCTCCTCTGTGTATAATGATCAAAATATCTGGTTCCCTTATATTTTCGATCAGGAGGATAATGCATGCTGTGTACATGTTGCCGAACTATTTTACACATTTACTTACGAATTAAACAGAAAGCGTAATAAAGAAGCAGGAGATGGAATCAATGATTTAACCAACCTTTACCACCCACTATATACTTATAACTTTTTAAATGAAGGTGACAGCACCACTTATACATATTTCAAAAGTGGCTTCGATATTATAAAGCAGAACGGATGCGCTTCGTGGGATATATATGATGATCCGGCTTTATATATTGCCAGTAAAAACTATAAGTATTGGATGACCGGATACAGTAAATATTTACAAGGCATGAATAATACAATTTCGAATATTTATACAATGAATTTTTCAATTGCGCCAACTGGCTTAGATTACCTTAAGCGCTGGATTGCTGACCATGGTAATGATGAAACAACCGGTGGGCTGGCTATTATTGGTGTAAATACTGCCGGGTGGGTTCCTTATTCGGTTATACCGGCAGGATCCCCTCATGCAGGTGAACGCTATATATCCTCTTTTGGAACACCTGGATCCGGCCATGCGCTTACAATTGTGGGTTACAATGATGAGATATTAATACAGGATATTAATGGTGACGGGCAATACACCAACGATCGGGATGTAAATGGGGACGGGGTTTTTAACATCCGCGATTTTGAAAAAGGTGCTTTCAAGGTTGCAAATAGCTGGGGATTGGATTGGACATATGGGAACCAAGGGTTCTCATTTATTCCTTATAAGCTACTTTACCCGGGATGTCCTGGTCTTGGGACTTCTTATGCTTATACCTGTGAAGTTTTTCCGAATGAAGAAATTCCAGCACCTGAAATTTCTGTGAAAGCATCGGTTCAACATCAAGAAAGAAATGAATTAAGTATAAAAGTTGGATATGCTGCTACTGCCAGCAGCACCGACCCTGTTGAAACAAAGAATTTTTATTGCTTTAATGAGCAGGGCGGACCTTACGAAATGAGGGGCGTTTACCCCGGCCCGATTGAAATAGGTTTGAACTACGGCTATTTTTATAAAAATACCCAGTTTGGCAAAGTGTTCTTTATGATTCATGAAAACGATCAGTTAAGTAATTCCTCTGGCACAGTGAACTTTTTTTCATTAATTGATCACCGCTGGGGAGAAGATTTTGAGCTTTATTGCAGCCAGACCAATGTCCCTATCGTAAACAATAGGAATACAACCCTTTCAATCGAGTATCATCTGCTCCCTCATCATGAAGATTTAATAAATCAGAACCTATATCTTGGTAGCAACCGGGTTTCACGTTTTACACCAACAGTTACTAATGGCGCAAGATTAACTGTTGGCAATAATGTTAAAATCGACATGTATAATAGTGAAATTCATATTAAACCGGGCGCAACCCTTCAACTTAATTCAAATTCAAAAATAATTGCCAGGCGTGGCCAATGTAAAATTATTGTTGATGGAGACCTTATAGTTTCACCCGATGTACAGTTAATTGCTGAAGGAGATGCATCACTTGAGGTTTTTCTAAATAACAGCAATGCAACAATCGATATTCAAAATGCCACCCTTCAGCAATGTAAAGTGCATAGTCAGGTAGCTTCGCTGTCCATAAGTACCTCATCATTTGTTAATTGCAAGTCTTTTTATTCTTATGTTGGTGATCTGAATTTGTTTTATAATACCTTTACCAATACCAGTGTGTATTTAGAGAACAAATCAAAGAACCAAAACTTTGAAGCCAAGGTTGTCAATTGCAGCATAGTAAACACCTTGCCAAATGCTACCGGTATTAAGTTGATTAATTACGGTAAGTACTTTATTTCTGGCAATACAATACAGGGGTTTTACAATGGATTAGATTTATTTGCTTCCGGTTCAGGTCCTGCAGGATATCAGAAGATAGAAAACAACACAATCAGTTCCTGTTCGATGAATGCAATCATTGCCTATAATAGCATTGGCTCAATATATAAGAACAATATATTCAGCAACTATTATGGGGTTCGGTTCATGAACAACTGCAATTTTTCATTACATGGCAACCCTGATGCACAAATTCTCGAACAAACCCAGCAGATCAGAGATAACACTGCTTGTGAAGTTTATGCTTCGGAATTTAGCTTCCCTTGGTATTTTAGGTATAATTCTATCGTTGACAATGATAATCTTGGCAAACCCAACGACCCATTGCTACATTTCGACAGGCCGGTTTATGCCAATGTTACTAAAGCTGATGTGAAAAACAACCACTGGGGTAGTGGATTTGATGCAAGTGTTGATTTTATGGGAAACAATACTATTTTTATGTGGGATCCTTTCTGGACACCCGGTGGAAGCCTTGCATCAATTGACCCTGCTGAAGACTTGTACAATTCTGCGTCTGGTAGCTTTGAAGCAGGCAACTACCTGATAGCAAAAAATCAATTTCAACTTCTAATACAGCTTTATCCGAAATCAAAATTTGCAGAGGCAGCAATAAAAGAATTGCTTAGGCTTGAAGAATATGTTGCATCGGATTATGGAAGTCTCAAAGATTACTACCGGTCAAATGATTCCATTGTTTCAGATACACTCCTCAATAAATTAGGAGATTATCTAGCAAATCAATGCGATGTAAAACTTGAGAACTGGCCGCAGGCGATTAGCTGGTCCGAAAACAGAATTATTAACCCCTCATGTCTTGAAGACAGCGTTTTCGCCATTATAGACTTAGGCTATGTGTATTTCCTAATGGAAAATCAAGGGCTTAAATCTGCCTATACCGGCAATTTAAAGCAATTCATACCCGAGACAAAGGAAAAATATTTTGAACATCGAAACTATTTGTTGTCTTTACTGCCTGGTGAAACGATGAGTGATAAATTACACAATGATCTTACTAACCTTTCTTACGGTAGTTTATTGCAAAATGCACCAAACCCGTTCACAGGAAACACACAAATATGGTATAAAGTTGAAAAACAAGCTAATGTAACCATATCTGTTACAGACATTACAGGGAAAGAAATTCAAATAATTGAACAGGGATTAAAGGACAAAGGAACCTACAAGGCTGCCTTTATAAATTCAGGCCTTACTCCTGGAACTTACTTTTATTCACTTATAATTGACGGAAAGAAAAGTGACACTAAAAAAATGGTCATTATGAGATAGGGCATAAAAGACATACAGCAGCCAACAAAAGCTAAATGCAAGCGGGCAGATAGTGCTGATTTGAAGCTAATTACACTTATTAATCATTGTAGTTTACTGAATGTTAATTGCTTTGAAATGCCCGCCAGCACTTAGCTTCGGCCGTTAGGCATCAGGCTAAAAGACATTCAGTCCAAAAAAAACCATCAAATTGACTCAAGATGTGATTTTTTCACTACATTTGCAGAATAAAGCAACGAAACGATGTTAATTAGATTCACTATTGAGAATTTTCTGTCATTTAGAGAGAAGCAAGTCTTTTCAATGATACCAGGGAAAGGCTCTCTTAAATCACATCATAAATCGACCCCAATAAAAGGAGTTTCGGCTTTAAAAGCAGGGGTTATCTATGGAGCAAATGCCTCAGGCAAATCAAATCTGATTAAGGCAATAGACTTTGGGAGAAAAACTGTTTTGAAAGGAACTAAGCCTGAACAGCCAATAAGTACAAGTTTTTACAAGCTTGATAAAAAATTCCTAAATAAACCTACATATGTTGAGTATGAAATCCAGCATAAGGGAAAGAATTATGCTTACGGATTTATTCTAAATGCTAAACAGATTGTGGATGAATGGCTGTTTGAAATAAACAAGTCAGGTGAAACAAAAATATTTGAAAGAAAAAACACGACTGAATATGACTTAGATTTCCTTTTTAAGAAGAATAAAACATCAGAGGAAAAACAATTTATAGAATTTACTGCTAAAGGGACACCAAGAAACCAACTATTAATTACACAAATCAGAAATACGAATGTCATTGACAATGTTACTGATATTCAAGATATATTAAATGTTATTGATTGGTTTCAAAACACTTTAACCGTGATATATCCGGGAACAAAGAACATTAGTAAAAAATTTGAATTACATAAGGATACTAATCTTCAACAAGTATTCAAAGATATGCTTGAGTATTTTGACACAGGAATTGATGGGATTGAATTTAAAGAGGTTGATTTTGAGAAAATGGATATTCCTACAGAGGTCAAAGAAGATATTAAGAACGATTTGTTTAGTGAAAAGTCTGAAAAAACAAGTGCTTTTCTATCAAATCCTCAAGACGACAAATATTATGTGATTTCCAAAATAGATAATCTCAATGTTCAAGCTAAGTTGCTTAAAACCAAACATAAAATTATTGGAGGTGGATATGAACTCTTCGATTTGAAAGATGAATCTGATGGTACAAGAAGAATTATGGACTTAATACCATTGGTGATAGATTTTTTTAGAGGCGGAAATGTATTCGTAGTCGATGAAATCGAAAGGAGTTTACACCCTAACCTAGTTAGAGACTTTTTTGAATTCATTTTGGACAAGTGCGAAAATATAAATAGCCAACTTATTGTTTCCAGTCACGAAGCGACACTGTTAACTCAAAAACTATTGAGAAAAGATGAAATTTGGTTTGCTGTAAAGAACAAAGAAGGAGCAACAAAACTGCATTCATTAGAAGACTACAATGTTCGCTTTGACAAAGAAATAATGAAAGATTATTTACTAGGACGATTTAAAGGTGTGCCAAAACTCGGAAATAGAAATCAATTAACCATTTTACCAATTAACGAATAAGTTATGCCAAGAGAGCCTATTCCATTAGTTCGTGAAGGAGGATTCCTTGAAGCAGAAAAAATGTTTGTATTGTCATATGAAGGCAAAATAAGTGAAAAGAAATACTTTGAAGATTTTAGAAATTCTGAATTATTTAATGACAGCGGTTTAATTGAAATTATTTCTTTAAAAAGACCAACAAACAGAGGGTCTGACCCGATTAGTGTAAAAAAGTTACTTTTAGAAGCTAAAAAGGAATATCGTTTTAAAGACACAGATGAATTTTGGTTAATTATTGACAGAGATGATTGGGAGGAGATTCACAATCATAATTTTGATAAATTAATAGAAGATTGCAAAAAGGAAAATAATTTCTTTTTGGCAATGAGTAATCCTTGTTTTGAAATTTGGTTAATCCTACACTTAAAAGACATAAATGAATTTGATGAAGAAGAAAAAGTCAAAATAATGTCAAACGAGAAGATTAGTAATAGCAAAAATTATATCGACAAAGTTCTGAGTGAAATTCAAGGAAGAGGTTATAATAAAAGACCCAACCCACGGATATTTTTACCTCTAACGAAAGTAGCTATTGGCAGGGCAAAAGAGCTTGACAATGAAAACCAAGATTACCCAAAACAACTAGGGACACATATTCATAAACTAATTGAAAAATTGATTGCAGACGAATGAAGCCCGAATGCCTAACAGCACCTACCCAAAAGTGGCGGTTCAGTGGTTAAATCAAGTGCAGTACTTCTATCAAAGTTTGTGCTTGGTGACAGTGAAGTGCTTCGAAATCGCCACCTTCGGGTAGCTGCCAAACGTGTGTGACCTGAACAACCGTTTTAAGTCAGTTGGTGCTTTTAAACAGATGAGAGTAGGCCTCTCAATGACGACTTTCAGGAGTAGTTATTAAACCACCTTATGCTGCATTAACAGGAAACTGAAATGTGGTGAGCGATAAGGAAAAACGGAGATAAGAATCTCTGTAGGTGAGGATACAACGAGCTGAACGCAAGTGAACCAATGACGAAGCCTCGTAAGCGCAAAAGGAGATGTCGAAAGCAGGTAGTTACGTTTGTATCTGCGAGAGAGTGTGTTGGGAACCTGATTACTGAACACGCGGCATCCGGGGTTAAGTTGGCAGGACGAGTATCCAGGCTGTTTGAAGGAACAGGTGAACTCTATATCGCTCCGTAAAATCGCAAGAGGAAGCGGACAACAAGGATGTGGTTGAGATATAGGGGGCAGACTTAGTCGTAGTAGTGAGGAGTTTCTGCGTAATGCGGGAAGGAGCGAAGGACTAAGCATGTTGAGTTTACATAACAATTTACAACCTTCAGAGGGATGATTGATTATTATGAAACAAAGTCACAGCCAATCACCAGAGTGATGGTTTGGCAGGCATTTAAGGAAGTGCGCAGTCACAAAGGAAGCGGAGGCATAGACAAGATGAGTTTAGCTGACTTGGAACAAATCAAGATAAAAGAACTCTACAAGCTATGGAATCGGCTCACCTCGGGCAGCTACTATCCAGCGCCAGTCAAACAAGTTGCAATACCCAAGTGAATATTCCGGACAAACTAGGCCAGTGATTCCGGTCGAAAGTAGGCCACTATGTAATGAACGGTGAG
>VSSQ01000441.1_pt1 | contig 28996 bp, 24 predicted proteins | sample 4763081 | NCBI WGS metagenome assembly VSSQ01 (sample SAMN12137344, study PRJNA551015) | bioreactor metagenome | isolation source: SDC9 anaerobic chlorinated ethene degrading culture | place: USA: Knoxville, Tennesee | collected 2015-01-01
ACCAGGATTCGAACCTAGACTGACTGAACCAAAATCAGGAGTGCTACCATTACACCATGGGACAAGCAATGTGCTTTTTTAAAGCGGTGCAAAGATACAACCGTTTTTCTGTTTTCGCAAGAGGAGAAGAAAATTTTCAATAAATCTTTTCAGCATTGCTTGTTATAGTCCTTTAAGCTACTGATTTAACCATACTTACAGAACACCTCGCTCAAGAATTTAAAGAAACTTGCAATTTCTAAAATATTATATTATTTTTGAACGTCTTACACATTTATTAACAATAAAACTTTTTTTTATGAAAACACTTATTTATGTATTTGTATGTATTGTGACTTCCAGTGTTCTTTTCAGCAGTTGTGAAGAAATTGAGAAAGGGCTATTGGACGACCTTGCAGAAGGCAAAATGGTAGTGGTATTCGACAATGGCGAAGAAGAATTTCTCGACTGTACTTATGGACAATATGGAGAAACAACAGAAGGGTTCAAAGGAGAAGTGTTTATCAATGGCTTTTTGCAAAATACGGCTGCCGAGAAATACCTTTCCATCATGTATGGAAGTTATTCTAATGGGACAGCTTTGTCAACAAAAGCTTATTCTACGGCTAACGAGGAAGACATGATTATGGTAAACAGTTCGTATGGACAAATAGGGGAAGATGGTGCCAGTGTTACCATCTTGTTCGTTTCTGTTCAGGAAAACGGAATTAAAGGAACATTCACTGGCAAATTAAGCACCGAAAGCGGATTGAAAAACGTAACAGGGGCATTCTGGGCTGTTAAGCAACAAGAACAAGCTCATTAAGTTATTACCTAACAAGAAACTCCCCTCTTCCGAGGGGAGTTTCTTGTTACTCTGCTATTAATAAAAAGTAGTTTTTCTTTCCTTTCTGAGCCAACATATATTTACCATTCAGTAAAACAGACTCAGTTATAAGCACATCTTGATTTTCAAGCTTTTCTTTATTCAAACTAACTCCACCTGATTGAACGAGTTTACGCATTTCTCCTTTCGAAGGAAAAACAGCAGCATGATCTGTCAGCAAGTCAATCGCTTTCACTCCATCAGCAAACAAGGACCTTGAGACTTTAAACTGAGGCACTCCTTCAAATACAGAAAGCAATGTATCCTCGTCAAGTTTTTTCAACGCTTCTGAAGTAGCATTTCCGAAAAGAATTCCAGAAGCCTCAACCGCAGCGTCGTAATCTTCGCGTGAGTGTACCATAACGGTTACTTCTTGTGCAAGTTTTTTCTGCAGAATACGCTGATGTGGCGCGAGAGCATGTTCCGCCACCAACGCTTCGATTTCTTCTTTATTGATAGACGTGAATATCTTAATGTATTTTTCAGCATCAGCATCGCTCACATTCAACCAAAACTGATAAAATTTGTAAGGTGAAGTATACTTGCGGTCAAGCCACACATTGCCACTTTCAGTTTTTCCGAATTTACCTCCATCTGCTTTGGTGATAAGCGGACAAACCAACGCAAAGGCTTCTCCATCCGTTTTTCTTCGAATCAATTCGGTTCCGGTAGTAATATTACCCCATTGATCCGAGCCTCCCATCTGGAGTTTACAGTTTTTATGCTGATTCAGCCAGAGGAAGTCATAGCCCTGCAGCAACTGATATGAGAATTCAGTAAAAGACATCCCCACACTTGACTCGGCACTCAAACGCTTCTTTACCGAATCTTTCGCCATCATATAATTAACAGTAATGTGTTTACCTACATCACGGATAAAATCCAGGAAAGAATACTCCTTCATCCAATCATAATTGTTCACCAACTCAGCAGCATTGGGAGCATCACTTTCGAAATCAAGAAACTTAGCCAATTGCTTCTTGATTGACTCCTGATTGTGACGCAAAGCTTTTTCATCTAACAGATTACGCTCAGCTGACTTACCCGAAGGATCTCCAATCATACCGGTTGCTCCACCTACCAACGCGATGGGCTTATGGCCGGCACGTTGAAAATGACGCAACATCATCACACTCACCAGGTGACCGATATGTAATGAATCGGCTGTAGGGTCAATACCCACATAAGCCACGGTCATCTCTTTCGCTAATTGTTCTTCTGTCCCCGGCATCATGGTATGTATCATACCTCGCCAAGTGAGTTCTTCAATAAAATTCATCATTAAATATTTACGATTTACTTATTTACGATTAAAAAGACTGCATATCCACCAACTTTTTATAATACCCGTCCAGAGCAATCAATTCGTCGTGTTTGCCTCGTTCCACAATGCGACCTTCATGCAACACACAAATCTCATCAGCTTTTCTGATCGTAGAAAGTCGGTGAGCCACTACCAGCGTAGTTCGGTTTTTCATCAGACTCTCCAATGCTTTCTGAACCATTTTTTCCGACTCTGTATCCAAAGCTGAAGTTGCTTCATCCAAAATCAAGATCGGAGGATTTTTCAGAATTGCCCTGGCAATGCTGATGCGTTGCCGCTGTCCTCCTGACAGTTTACTTCCTCTATCGCCAATGGTCGACTCATAACCATTTTCTGTTGCCATGATAAAATCATGTGCATTAGCAATCTTAGCAGCTTCAATCACCTGCTCCAGAGTTGCTTCTTCTACTCCGAATGCGATATTATTAAAGAAAGTATCATTAAATAAGATAGCTTCCTGATTCACATTGCCGATAAGTTTACGAATATCATGTGATTTGATTTTTTTGATATTCACACCATCCAATAAAACCTCACCCTTTTTCACTTCATAAAAACGGGGGAAAAGATCAATGAGAGTCGTTTTTCCGGAACCGGATTGTCCGACTAATGCAATTGTTTTGCCCTTTGGAACAGTTAAATTAATGTCTTTCAATACCCATTCCGATTGATATTTAAAACTCAGCTCCTTAAACTCAATTTTATCATGGAAACCGGTTATTTCTACCGGTTTTTTCGGCTCAGGAATATTGTTTTCCGTATTCAGAATTTTATCGATTCGTTCCAGCGCGGCCGTACCTTTGCGAATACCGTAAAAGGCCCTCGACAAATCCTTGGCAGGGTTTATAATACTGTAAAATATCACCAGGTAATAAATAAATTCAGCCGGACCTATAGAGCTTTTCTCTCCTACTATCAGAACTCCTCCAAACCATAGCAAAATGGCAATTACCACGGTACCGACAAACTCACTCAACGGAGCAGCCAAGTTATAACGGGCATGCAAATTAAAAAATGACCTGCGCATGCGTTCATTCAAAGCAGCAAAACGGGATTCAATCTTCGACTCTGCATTAAATGCCTTTACAACACGTAATCCGCCAATTGTTTCATCCATCTGCGAAAGCATTTCGCCCTGTTGCTCCTGAACCTCGCCCGACTTCCTTTTCAGATTTTTACCGATAATACCGATCAACCAACCACTGACAGGCAACAACAACATCACGAAGATGGTAAGTTCCCAGCTCATCAACAGCATCACAGCCAGGTAAATTACAATCATCACCGGACTTTTGAAAATCATATCGACCGCATTCAGGATAGAAACTTCGACTTCATTTACATCAGCAGACATACGCGACATGATATCACCCTTTCTCTCTTCTGTAAAATAGCCAATCGGCAATGAAACAATTTTTTTATACAATTTATTCCGGAGATCTCTAACCACTCCGGTACGCAATGGAATCGTCATACGAACTCCCATGTAGGCCGTACCGGTTTTGAAGGCGGTCATCACAATCAAAAACAGCCCAATCAAAAGTAAAGTTAACTCAACGCCAGAATTTAAAATGGCTTCGTTAAGATAAAATGAAAAATTATTTTTGGCTACATCCACCAAGTGCAAAAAGGAATCGTCCCACGACCAGGGCATGTAAAGCACATCTGTTTTTTTGATGCCAAAAAGGATCTGAAGCACAGGAATCAGCGCTGCAAAAGAAAAAAGACTAAAAACTGTCGTCAGAAAATTAAAAAAGAGACTCCAGAACACATACTTTTTGTACGGAGGCAGGAATCTTTTAAATATGGTAATAATATTAAACATAAACTGATTTTCAGGATTTCTTACACACCGGTATAGTTTCTCGGTGTAATTCTCTTCAACTCTTCCTTTACTGTTTCGGCCACGTCAAGTGTATCAACAAAAGCCTTAATTGATTGCTCCGTAATACTTTCATTGGTGCGGGTCAACGCTTTCAACGCTTCATACGGCTCTGGATAACCCTCCCTGCGGAGAATAGTTTGAATTCCTTCGGCCACTACAGCCCAGGTATTATCAAGGTCTCTGTAAATAGCAACTTCGTTCAGCAACAACTTATCCAACCCTTTCAGAATACTTTGAGAAGCTATCAAACTGTGAGAAAACGGAATCCCTACATTTCGAAGTACAGTACTGTCGGTAAGGTCCCGCTGTAATCGTGAAACCGGTAATTTATTCGCTAAAAATTCGAAAATAGCATTGGCCATTCCCAAGTTACCTTCGGCGTTTTCAAAATCTATGGGATTTACTTTATGCGGCATTGCTGACGAACCGACTTCGCCTGCTTTTATCTTTTGCTTGAAATACTCCATGGAAACATAGGTCCAGATATCCCGGCAGAAATCAATCAGAATGGTGTTGATCCGCTTCATTCCATCGAACTGGGCAGCCATGTGATCGTAATTAGAAATCTGGGTAGTCCATTGTTCTCTGTTTAGCCCAAGCTTATCAGACACAAAAGCATTTCCGAATTTTTTCCAGTCAATGGTCGGATAAGCTACGGTATGAGCATTGAAATTACCGGTTGCTCCTCCGAACTTAGCCGAATCAGGAATAGCCTTCAACAATGAAAGTTGCTGATTCAAACGGTGAACATATACCATAATTTCTTTTCCTAATCTTGTCGGGGAAGCAGGTTGACCATGCGTTTTAGCCAGCATTGAAACATCGCGCCATTCATCAGCCATGTGTTCCATATTGCGAACGAGCTTTTCCATTTCCGGATAATAAATCTGATGCATGGCGTCCCGAATTGACATCGGAATAGCTGTATTGTTGATGTCCTGAGAAGTCAACCCAAAATGAATAAACTCTTTGAACAATTGCAGCCCCAGTAAATCAAACTTTTCTTTGATAAAATACTCGACTGCTTTCACATCATGATTGGTTACTTTCTCAATATCCTTGATTCTCTGTGCATCAGCCTCAGCAAATTCCTGATAAACTGCCCGGAGTTTCGGAAAGATTTCAGCAGGAACCGATTCTAATTGTTTTAACGGAATTTCACACAAGGCTATAAAATATTCAACTTCCACCAGAACACGATACCTGATTAACGCATATTCGGAAAAATATGGAGCATAAGGATTGGTTTTGGAACGGTAACGACCATCAACGGGAGAAATTGCAGTAAGTATTGAAAGATTCATAATGAGAAAGTTAGTTATTATTTCATCCACTCATAAAAGAGGCACAAAGTTAATCAATTCTGTCGGATATTAAAAGAAATTCGCTTTGCTTTGCCATATAAAAGCTTTTATTTACCTTTGTTCTGCAATGAAAAATGTGTCAACATGTTAATCAAGGACATTATCGATTAGCACATTGCCACATTAAGCAAATTAGTATATTTTAAATTATATGAAACGAACATGAACTAATTTAATCAATTATTACACCCTTGTGTATGATTAAATTAGTTCATCGAGAGTTCCATACGACAACTAAAAAATAAAATTTAATCGTATGAAATACATAAAAATACACAAAGAAGGCAGATTAATCTTATTGATACTGATTTTTATCCTGTTTGCAATAAACATGCTGGTTTACCTGCGTTTTCCAAATGTATTGCTGGCCATCACCACCATTATATCCGGAGGAATCATGGTTTTTTTCACCTACTTCTTCCGCAACCCTACCCGGGTCGTTGAAATAGATGATCCCAGTTTGATTGTAGCCCCTGCTGACGGAACTGTTGTGGTAGTAGAACCGACTGAAGAGCTCGAATACTTTGGAGACAAAAGAATACAGGTCTCGATTTTCATGTCGGTATTCGACGTGCATGCCAATTGGTATCCGGTTGCAGGAACAGTACTTTCGACTAAACACCATAAAGGCCGGCACATGGCGGCTTATCTGCCAAAGTCGAGTCACGAAAACGAACGTTCGACCATCATCATCGAGACACCTTCTAAAACTCAGATATTAGTCCGACAAATTGCCGGTGCGCTGGCACGCAGAATTGTAACCTACGCCCATCCCGGGAAATCCTGTCATCTGAATGAACACCTGGGATTTATTAAGTTCGGATCAAGGGTTGATATGTTCCTACCTTTAGATGCGGAGATTTATGTTACTGTCGGTGAAGAAACAACCGGCAACGAAACCATCATTGCAAGACTAAACGAATAAATGACCATAGAAGAAGCACAACAACAGGTTGACAACTGGATAAAGACAATTGGTGTACGGTACTTTAGCGAACTCACTAACATGACCATCCTGACAGAAGAGGTTGGAGAGCTGGCACGTATCATGGTACGGACATACGGAGAGCAATCTTTCAAAGAATCTGATAAAAAATACAACCTTGCCGATGAAATGGCAGATGTACTTTGGGTATTAATCTGTCTGGCAAACCAAACCGGTGTGAATCTTACAGAAGCGTTTGAGGAAAATATGCGCAAAAAGACGGAAAGAGACTTGAACAGGCATCAGCATTTAGCGAATAACGAATAGTGGTTAGTGGATAATGGTTAGTTAAATTTTAAGGGTTTAAGACCTGCAATATAAAAACAAAATATATGAACAAATACAACGAACTTTTCAAAAAATACAACTGCGAACTAAATGACGCGCAGGTTACGAAAGAAGTTGACAGGATACTTGGCGAACACATAGCTGAAAATATGCGCCCCGAAGTATATAAACAATGTTTGAATTGTATTGATCTGACATCTCTGAATGGCACAGACACTGAAGAACAAATCTTCAACATGGTGCAAAAAGTAAATAAATTCGAAGAATCCTACCCGGACATTCCCAATGTTGGCGCCATTTGCGTTTACCCTTCATTGGTATCAACTGTAAAAGAAAACCTTACCGAAGACATAGGCATTGCGGCTGTAGCAGCCGGATTCCCGGCATCACAAACCTTCATCGAGGTTAAAATTGCTGAAACCTCAATGGCTGTGATGGAAGGAGCAACTGAAATTGATGTGGTTATTTCAATTGGAAAATTCTTATCAGGCGAATACGAAACGGTTCGCGAAGAGCTGACAGAAATAAAATCCGCTTGTCGCGATGCTCATTTGAAAGTGATTATCGAAACCGGCGCATTAGAAACAGCCACCAACATCAAAAAAGCATCTATCCTGTCGATGTCGGCAGGGGCTGATTTCATCAAAACGTCCACCGGAAAAATTCCGGTTGCAGCAACTCCTTTCGCAACTTACGTAATGTGTCAGGCAATCAAAGCATGGTACGAACAGACCGGCGAAAAAATCGGCTACAAACCGGCTGGAGGTATCGTAACTACCGAAGATGCAGTAAAGCACTATACCATTGTGAAAGAAATTCTGGGAGAAGAATGGCTGAACAATAAATCTTTTAGACTGGGAGCCAGCCGGCTAGCCAATAACTTACTGACATCGATTTTAGGGAAAGAGACGAAATACTTTTAATAGCGAATAGCTAATAACGAATCGTGAATAAAGTGTAGAATACAGACATTTATTTAGTCCGTGTTACGGCAAATTCCACGCACTTAATCAACCCTTTTTTGTATTGACTATCTTCAAAGCCATTGAGTTCTTCGATGGCTTTGTTTTTGAATTCTTCCATACGGGATTCTGCATATTCAACCCCTCCGCTTTTTATCGCAAAATCTGTAATATAAGTAATATTTTCGTGGGTAAAATCTTTTAGATTAATCCAGGTTACAATCTTGTCTCTTTCCTCTTTGTTTGCATTCTTTAATGCATAAATCAAAGGTAAAGTAACTTTTCCATCCCGTATGTCGTTACCGGTCGGTTTTCCTATATTAGCATCTTTATAATAGTCAAAAATATCATCTTTAATCTGAAAACAATATCCAAGGTATTCGCCGAACTTCATGAGATGCTTTATGCTTTTTTTACCGGCGCTCGCCGACAAAGCACCAACCTGCATACAAACTGAGAATAAATATGCTGTTTTTTTCTGAATAATGCGAAAATACTCTGTCTCTGAAATCTTGGACTGTTGTGTGCTGCTTAATTGAAGCAATTCACCATCAGACAACTGCAAACCTATAAAAGCAACTGCATTGAGAATATCTACATTGGCTGTTTTGGCAACCTGCATCAACGCCCCTGAAAGCATATAATCTCCGGACAATACAGCAACCTTGTTTCCCCAACGGGCATTAACCGACTGACTGCCACGGCGTTCAAAAGTATCATCAATCACATCGTCATGCACAAGGCTGGCCGTATGCAAAAGTTCTAACGCGATGGCTCCGTGGATAGTTGAAAGACTGGCTTCTCCAACCATTTTGGCTGACAAAATAACCAGCATCGGGCGAAGTTTTTTTCCGGCACGCTGAAAAATATAACCGTTGACACTCTCCAGAATGGGATTGTCTGTTTCCAAACTCGTAACCAGCGTTTTGTCAAACAATTCCAGTTCCGGTCTAATGATATCTTTTACCGACTCAATAAGATTCATTGAAGCTTTTCTTCCTCACAAGCTGCAAAAGTAAACAAATTTGTTATAAGTGCACGCTATTCTGGTTTAAAAATGAATTAATTTTAATTACTTTTACAGTCCAAACAAATTTGAATTCAGATTGTTCTGAATCAATGTATAAATAATATTAAAGATGAAAAAACTCTTCTTAATAGACGCATACGCAATTATCTACAGAGCATATTACGCCTTTATCAGGGCTCCCCGAATCAATTCCAAGGGATTAAACACTTCAGCTATTTTCGGCTTCGTAAATATACTGGAGGATGTACTCAAAAGAGAAGAACCCTCACACATAGCTGTGGCATTCGATCCTCCCGGACCAACTTTTCGTCATGACGCCTATGAGGCTTATAAAGCACAACGTGAATCTACTCCTGAAGACATCAAACTCTCTGTTCCTTATATCAAGAAAATCATCAGCGCCTATAACATTCCTATGCTTGAAGTACCTGGTTTCGAAGCCGATGATGTCATAGGAACCATCTCTAAAAAAGCAGAAAAAGCGGGATTTGATGTTTTCATGTTAACTCCCGACAAAGATTATGGTCAGTTGGTTTCAGATCACATCTTCATGTACCGGCCCCGGCATAACGGTGGATACGAGATCATGGGACCTGCCGAAATCAAGGCTAAATACGATCTGGATAGTCATGAACAGGTAATTGATCTACTTGGTTTGATGGGTGATAGCTCCGACAACATTCCGGGCTGCCCGGGTGTTGGAGAAAAAACTGCTGTTAAACTGCTCAAAGAATTCGGCAGTATTGAAAACCTGCTCACACGTACAGAAGAACTTAAAGGGGCGCTCAAGACCAAAGTAGAAGAGAACATCGAACAAATCAATTTCTCAAAATTTCTCGCAACCATCAAAACTGATGTCCCGGTCGCGTTTGATGAAAAATCATTGCTGGTTGAGCCTGTAAACGAAACAGAACTGAAGGCTTTGTTCGATGAACTGGAATTTCGCACCATGTCTGCCAATAAATTCGGAAATGTATTTACTTCGCTCCCCCCCGATCAGCCGGTTTCCAGAATACAGTTTGCTACTGCAAAAAGCAAACACGGACAGATGTCACTGTTCGGGGAAGATGAATCTCCGGAGAAAGCAACAACGCAGGTAAAGACAGACAAAAACGTTGAAATTGAAACAACACCTGTTTCCGGCACAGAGCAAACCCCTAACGGACTTCAATCGATTCTCAATACTCCCCATGACTATATTTTAGTTGATACGAAAGCCAAACGCGCCAATCTGATTTCACAGCTATTTATGCAAAAAGCTGTATGTTTCGATACGGAAACAACGGGTGTGGATGTATTTTCGGCAGAAATGGTTGGACTTTCTTTTTGCTACGAGAAAGGGAAAGCCTATTACGTTAATCTACCGTCAGAAAAAGAAGCTTGTGCAGAAGTTGTCAGGGAATTTAAGGCTTTTTTCCAAACAGAGCAAATCGTCAAAATCGGGCAAAATGTAAAATTCGACTTACTGATGCTTGCCATGTATAATATTGAACTGAAAGGCCCGGTTTTCGATACCATGATTGCTCACTACCTGCTTCAACCGGAATTGAGGCACGGAATGGATTATCTGGCTGAAATTTATTTGCGTTACCGCACGATTCACTACGAAGAACTGGTCGGGGGCAAAGGCAAAAACCAACAGGATATACGTAGTATTGATATCGAATTACTGAAAGATTATGCCGCTGAAGATGCCGACATTACATTCCAGCTGAAAGATATTCTGGAAGAAGAAATCAGCAGAAACAAACTTGAAAATTTATTTTACGAAATTGAAATGCCATTGATGCGTGTATTGGCCAGGATGGAATTCAATGGAGTCAGAATTGATGCTGATGCGCTGAAACAAAGCTCATTAATCCTGACAGAGGAGATGCTCCGTCTGGAAAAAGAAATACATCAGCTTGCCGGAATAGAATTCAACGTATCTTCTCCTGCACAAGTCGGAGAAATTTTATTTGACAAGCTAAAACTCGATGAGAAAGCGAAGAAAACAAAGACCGGACAATATTCAACATCCGAAGATATCCTTGAAAAAATCAGATTCAAACATCCAATAGTAGGAATGATACTCGATTACAGAGGGCTGAAAAAACTGCTTAGCACCTATATCGATGCTTTGCCCGAAATGATTAATCCGCGCACATTGAAAGTACATACATCTTTCAATCAGACGGTCACATCCACCGGAAGGCTGAGCTCCACCAATCCGAATCTCCAAAACATTCCTATTCGTGATTCACAGGGTAAGGAAATCCGCAAAGCATTTATTCCCGACAATGAAGCCGTATTCCTGAGTGCCGACTATTCCCAGATTGAACTTCGCATCATGGCACATCTGAGTGGAGACGAGAACATGATTGAGGCTTTCCGCAGCGGGCATGACATCCACACGGCAACTGCGGCTAAAATCTACAAGATTCCAATCGAGAAAGTGGATTCCGACATGCGGCGAAAAGCTAAAACAGCCAATTTCGGCATCATTTATGGCATCTCCATTTTCGGACTGGCTGATCGGCTCAACATTTCGAGAGCAGAAGCCAAAGAACTGATCGAAGGTTATTTTCAAACTTATCCGGCAGTAAAAACCTACATGGACAAAGCCATTCAGGAAGCTAAAGCCAACGGATATGTAGAAACAATCTTCGGTAGAAAAAGATTCCTCAGCGACATCAACTCTCAAAACAGCATCGTAAGAGGTTACGCCGAACGAAATGCCATCAATGCGCCTATTCAGGGTTCTGCTGCAGATATCATCAAAATCGCCATGATTCGGATTCAGGAGCGGCTCAACCGGGAAAATCTGAAAACACAGATGATTATGCAGGTACACGATGAATTGAATTTTTCGGTACCAAAATCAGAACTTGAAACAGTAAAGAAACTGGTAACAGAAGAAATGGAGCATGCAGCTGAGCTTCTGGTAAAACTGATTGCAGATTGTGGTGTTGGAGCCAATTGGCTGGAAGCACACTAAATCAGGCATTAAACTACCTATTTTTCATGATAACCACCTCTATAGAAATGTTATTTTCTGGCCTGACATAGCATATTATTGTTATTTTTATACTACAGAACTTGTAGGATGGAAAAATTTATCTATTTTTGAATCGTGATTAAGGGGCAGTATGAAAATTAACACAAAAATTCGATATGGATTGAGAGCAATGATTTCAATCGCTTGTTGTGATGAACCTAAAGGTTTATTACAGAAGGACATTGCTGAAAGCCAGAAATTATCAAACAAATACCTTGATGCCATCATTTCCGCCTTAAAATCAAAAGGACTGATTACTACATACAGAGGCAAAGGAAGCGGATATAAACTGACCCGTCCGGCAAATTCGATTACCATGTACGATATTTATACAGCTTTCGAACCAATAACTGTTGTTGAATGTCTGGATAACCCCGACTTCTGTGAATTAGAATGTTGCTGCAATGCCAACAAATACTGGTCTGAAATGAAATCAGAATTCATCAGAATATTAAAAAATAAAACATTAGAAGAAATTGCGGTTAAAGAACGTCCTTGTATAGAAATTTTACACAACTAAATTAAAACTTCCTGATCTATTTTTTTATTTCATTATACTACTAATTCTATAGGATTTATCAGATATTGATTCATAAAAACAATCCAAATTATAAATCTCTAAAAACAAAACAAATGAACACTTCAAGATTAAAAAACGCATTCCTGTTCAGCACATTACTGCTTATATCAGGAACATTAACAGGGCAGGTGTTAAAAATCGTCCCCAAAAACTCGGTCATTACCATCAATGGTACATCTAATTTGCACGACTGGAAAAGTAAATCAGAACAAATTAACGGTGAACTGATTTTATCCGGAAATAATCAGGTAAAATCTTTCAAACTCGACATCCCGGTAAAGTCAATAAAAAGCGGTGAAAAACTGATGGATTCAAAAACTTACGAAACTTTTGACGCCAACAAGCATCCGAATATTGCCTTTAGACTGACTGATGTCACCAATCTTCAAATAAACGGAGATAATGTCAATGTCGTATTTAACGGAAACCTGACTATGGCTGGTACTACCAGAAAAGTTGCCATTAAAGCAAACGGCAAAAACATTAAACAAGGGACTTATGTATTCAATGGCAATGTTCCGTTAAAGATGACAGATTTTCAGATGAAACCTCCAACAGCACTTCTTGGAACTTTAAAGGTAGGTGACGGCATCAAGCTGGAATTTGATATTACGCTGACGGAACAATCACAAGCATCAATAGATTAATAAAAAAAGACAATAAAAAAATAAAAAAACAACCACATGAAAAGAAACATGATTTTTCTGATTTCTCTGCTTCTGATGAGCGGGGTATCATTTGCACAAGTCCGTTCATACAGCAAGACCGGATTGAATGAGTTTGAAAGCCCGAAGGCTGAAAGCGAATCATTCGAGAAAGTCAATCTGAAAATCGGAGGTAATTTCAATCAATCATTCCAGGCATTGAGCCATAGTAACACAGCCAACACCCTACTCAACCCCAATGCAGCCTTGATAAACGTTGTGCCAGGATTTAACACAGCCGTAGCAAATCTTTATTTCGACGTAAATCTGGCTGAAGGAGTTTATATGAACATGGCTTTGTATCTTTCATCCCGCCATCATAACGAAACGTGGGTAAAAGGAGGATACATCCGTTTCGATAAATTACCATTCCTGAAGATAGATTTACTGGACGAAATTATGCGTTATACAACAATTAAGGTCGGCCACATGGAAATCAATTACGGGGATGCACATTTCCGCAGATCCGACAACGGAAACGCCATGTACAATCCTTTTGTTGAGAATTACATCATGGATGCATTTACAACAGAGATTGGTGCTGAAGTTGATGTTACGTATAACGGATTTTTGGGTGTCCTTTCGGCAACAAACGGTATGATCAACGGACGGGTGCTTGGGTATGATCCTGTTCCGGGAGCTTCCGACGGGAAATCCAAACCTGCATTTATCGGAAAACTCGGTTACGACAAGCAACTGAACAGTGACTTGCGGGTTCGCCTGACCGGTTCTGTTTACCATACAGCAGGTTCAAATGCCAACACCCTGTATGGAGGTGACCGGGCTGGTTCGCACTATTATGGTGTGATGGACAACGCGTTGACAACATCTACTTTTACATCTGGACGTCTGAATCCTGGTTTTGGAGATAAAGTCACTTCGATGATGGGCAACCTGTTTGTAAAATATGGCGGACTGGAATCATTTACCACCTTTGAATCGGCTAATGGACGCGGAAGAACCGAAACTACCGGTGAACGTGCTGCAAGCCAGATTGCAACTGATTTGGTATATCGATTTGGGAAAAATGAAGATTTCTGGGTCGGAGCCAGGTACAATGTTGTTAATGCCCGTCTGAGCGGATACACCGAGGATGTTACGGTTGACAGGCTGGCAGTAAGCGCAGGATGGTTTGTTACCAAAAACATCATGGCAAAATTAGAGTATGTCACTCAAAACTACGATGGATTTGTTGATACAGACATCCGCAATGGTGGAAAATTCAGCGGACTCGCTTTACAGGCCGTTGTCGGGTTCTAAAAAGAGACACATAAAGTATATGACAAAAAACCCGCTACCAATCTGATAGCGGGCTTTTTATATTTATTATGAAACATTTATGCCAACTTATTGATATAAACCGCCAATTTTGATTTGAGATTTGACGCTTTATTTTTATGGATGATGTTACGTTTTGCCAGTTTATCCAACATAGCACTCACTTTAGGCAACATTTCCACAGCAACTGATTTCTCAGTAGTAGCACGTAATTTACGCACAGCATTACGGGCAGTTTTTGCATAATAACGATTATGCAATTTGCGTTTTTGTATCTGACGTATTCTTTTGATTGATGATTGATGATTTGCCATCTCAATTAACTTTTAAATTCATTAACATTGTAGCCCATAGGGGAATCGAACCCCTCTTTCCAGAATGAAAATCTGGCGTCCTAACCGATAGACGAATGGGCCTTGAACTTCATAAACTGCAACTGACCTCTCAATTGCGGGTGCAAATATACGTCAGTTTTTTGATTCCACAAAACCTTTTGGAAAATATTTTTGAATATTTCCTAACTTACTGTTTTTCACAATCCTGTTCTCTAATCGCCATATCCGGAGTCCGGAAAACGACTTAATTACCATAATTATCTTATTTTTGCATGAAAATTTCATTCGTTCATGCTCACAAAAACACCCGGGTTGGTACTACGAACCCTAAAATACTCTGACAAATCAACTATAGTCACGGTTTACACCCGGGATTACGGACGGGTCTCTTACATCGTTTATGGACTAAATGGTAAAAAGTCAGGTATCAGGGCAGCCTGCTTTCTACCGCTTTCATTAATTGAGGTCACTGCTTTCTATCAGCCCGGAAAAGAATTTCAACAACTCAGAGAAGTCAGAAGACTAAACAGTCTGACCAACATTTATACTCATCCTCTCAAAAACGCACTTACACATTTTACAGCCGAATTGCTGTATAAAACATTAAAACAGCCTGAACCAGAGGTACACATTTTTGATTTTCTGGAACAATCAATCCTTTCACTTGAACGCAATGACGCAGAGATTGCGAATTTTCATCTAATTTTTATGATGAAGCTTTCAGGATATCTTGGATTCGAACCCAATCCGGAAGAAAAAGATGCCCGGTACTTCGATCTGCTAAACGGGATATTCCTCACGAACAAGCCCCTGCACAGTCATTTTTTATCAACTGAAATGTCAACTCTTTTTAGCTCATTATTACACCTTTCTTTTGACTCAGGAAACGCTTTAGTTTTATCACGCGAAAACAGGAGTGAATTGCTGAATGTGCTGATTGAATATTACAAACTGCATGTACCCGAGTTCCATGGGCTTAATTCAGTATCAGTATTACATGAAGTTTTCAATTGAAATTAACCATTACCTCTGATGTTGTTACCTTTAACGTAACCTCCCGTCCCATAATCAAAGGAAGATTCTCATCTTCATGTCCGGACGGGAAACCAAAACAAACAGGAAATCCAACACCCGCTGTTGCATCGAGTACTATCTCTTTGACAGACTTCTGCATCAGAGGATCTTCCGTGCAATTGGTAAAATGCCCCACAATTAGTCCGGATATTTTATTAAAAACACCACCCATTCTCAAATTTTGCAGCATACGATCGATGTGATAGGGCTCTTCCGCTATTTCCTCAAGAAACAACACAGCTCCATCGTATGTGGGTTCAAAGGCTGTTCCGCGTAATCCCATCAAGACAGACAAATTCCCTCCGACGAGCTTTCCTTTGACATTTCCCACGCGGTTCAGCTTATCCGGGGCAATGTGATACTTCGGAATTTCCCCTTCAAGTATTTCTTTGAGATAACGCAAAGAATCCGAATCATCAGGTAGTTCAGTCAAATGTTTCGCCATCACAGCATGTAACGAAGGGATACCCAGACATGATAACGATGCATGAATAATTGTGATGTCGCTGAAACCTATCAGCCATTTTGGATGTTGTATCAGGGGTGAGAAATCGACTCTATCGATAATCGGCGCCAATCCATACCCTCCCCGGCTACACAAAATTGCCGTCAGACTTTCGTCATTGATAGCATCCTGCAGATCATTGATCCGTTGTTCTTCCGTTCCGGCAAAACGGCCGTAAACTTCCCGGGCAAAGCGGCCTTCTGTAACCTCAAAACCCCAGCATCTCAGCCTTTCGGTTGCACCATCAATCAAATCAGGGTTAATGGCCCCGGAAGGAGAAACTATACGGATTCTATGTATATTATCTTTAACTTCAGGCATTACAATATCTCTCAAACAATTAACCTTTGTAGAATACCCATTTCATCATTTCTTTCCAGGTAATTTTTTTACCGTACATCAGAATACCGGTTCGATAAATCTTCCCGGCAATCCAGGTGCTTCCGATAAAAGAAAGTATCAAAATACCTATCGAAAGTGCCAGCTGCCATACCGGCACACCAAAAGGCAACCTGACCATCATCACAATCGGCGAAGTAAACGGAATCATTGAACACCAAAAGGCAAGCGGACCATCCGGATTCTCCGCGCTATAAATCGCCGCATAAATAGCAAAAATGATGGGAAGTGTTAAGGGTAGAGAAAACTGCTGCGTATCTGTCTCATTATCCACAGCTGAACCAACAGCTGCAAAAAGCGAAGCATATAACAAATAACCACCCAGGAAGAACAACACAAATAAAATACCCGTTTGAACAAAATCAAAATTCTGCAGGGCTATCAACAAGTCTGAAACCATCCCATCCTGATTATCAAAAGGTAAATTTACGGCTGAAACTCCCATTGTCTGAGCCTGTTGATATGTTTCAATATCAAGTGTAGTTCCAAAGACACTGGTCAGGGCAGAAACCAACACTACCGACAGAATTACCCACAGAGCAAACTGTGTGAGTCCAACCATAGCAATGCCAATAATCTTTCCCATCATTAGCTGAAAAGGTTTTACAGAAGATATAATAACCTCCACAATACGGCTGGTTTTCTCTTGTACCACACCCGACATCACCTGCGCACCATAAACAACGATGAATATATAGATTACAAACGCTGAAATCATTCCAATGATGACTGCCAGCTCCGCCGAGCCCATTTTCTCTTCGCCATCTTTACCCCATCTTACTGTTTTAACATCAATGCTGACTTTCGTCTTTTCTACCAACTCCTTAAAATCAGGTATATTCAGTTCTGCGAGTTTTTTTTCTTCAATATAAGTCTTTAACAAGTCTGAAACATAAGACTTCAATTCCACTCCAACCTGCTCTTCTGAAAACAAAGTAGCTGATTTGGGATTCAACGATAAATCCTGCGGTATAAAAAGCACAGCATCGTAGGAATCTCTTTCTTTCGATCCCCGGAAGGTCTCTATTGACTGATCGGCAAATTCAAACTTAAAATTATCGTTATCTACAAACACAGTTTTATAAAGCCCCGTTTGGTCTATGACAATAATCTTCTTCTCCGTATTATCTTTAATTTGTGCCAACAACAGAGGCACCATGATCATACCGGCAATCAGCACCGGTGTAAGGAAAGTCAATATAATAAAGGATGGTTTCATCACCCTTGTTGTATATTCTCTTTTGATAATCAAAGCAATCTTACTCATAATTGTTTCGGTCTAGTTGTTACTGTTTCAATAAAAATATCATTCATGGTAGGCAGCATTTCTTCAAATGAAAATAATTCAGACTGAATCATTAACTTACCTAACAGTACATTATTTGATTCTCCTGCCTTTGATTTTAGCACATACTCGAATCCATGATGCGTTTCTTTCTCATTCAAGACATCAAAACTATCAGCATGCAGATTCGTTTTGGTCACGACCCTATAGGTACCGGTTGCATGAGCAGCCCTGATTTCCCCCACATTACCCTGTAATACAATTTTCGACTTATCAATAAGCGAGATATTATCACACAGCTCCTCCACAGATGACATGTTATGCGTAGAAAAAATAATTGTAGCGCCTTTATCTTTCAGAGCAAGAATCTCTCTTTTAAGCAAATCTGCGTTTACCGGATCAAATCCGCTGAACGGTTCATCAAAAATAAGTAATTTAGGTTCATGCAGAATAGTGGTAATGAATTGTACCTTTTGAGCCATTCCTTTCGAAAGCTCTTCGATTTTTTTATTCCACCACGACTGAATTTCGAATTTCTCAAACCAATATTTAAGTGCTTTCAATGCATCCTGCCTGGTCATTCCCTTCAACTGTGCCAGATACAAAGCCTGTTCTCCCACTTTCATCTTTTTGTACAAGCCTCTTTCCTCAGGCAGATAGCCAATATGCCGAACGTCCTCTGCATTAAGTTTTTTCCCGTTCAGAAACACTTCTCCACTATCCGGAGCCGTAATGCAATTGATAATACGAATTAGCGTGGTCTTCCCTGCTCCATTGGGGCCCAACAAACCATACACCGCATTCTCCGGGATATCCAAACTCACTCCATCCAGCGCCCGATGTCCGGAAAATTGTTTTACTACATTTTTTACTTCTAATAAATTCATGTTTTATTTTGTCTAATGTCTACAGTCCCCTGTCATCAGTCACCAGTCGTTATCGCTACCTATGGCAACTCCATAAGGTAATGTGTCTTCCATAATCCGGTAGGCAAGCCTATCGGTTACTAAACTTCGTTTCCTCCGGAAGCCTACTACCCACAATTCACTATTTGCTAAATTCAAACTTTCCCTTCGTCACAAAAACTATAATAACTCCCGCCGGCAATGATAATATGATCCAGAAAGCGTATTCCTACCGCTTCACAACCAGCGATGACACGGCGAGTTACTCTTTCGTCCTCCCGGCTGGGAAATTTTTGTCCTGAAGGATGATTATGTGCTACGGCAAGACAAGCAGCTTTTTTATCCAACGCCAGTTTCAGCAACATCGGTATATCCACAACGGTTTGACTGCTACCTCCCTGTGTTAGCTTTCTAACCTCAATTACTTTGTTTGCCCCATCCAACAAGGCAATCCAGAATTCTTCGTAATCAAGGTCAATTACACTAGCCTCAAATAAATGAAATAAATCAATGCTTGAGCCTATTTTCTTTTTATCTGTTGTCTCTTTCGTTTTACGCCTTTTACCTAGTTCCAAAGCCGCAACAATTGTAATAGCCTTAGCCTCTCCAATTCCTTTGAATTTTCCGCATAGCTCAGGGACTGTAAGCCTCGCCAATTCATTAATATTATAATGACAGGCAGCCATTATCCTTTTGGCTAATTCAACCGCCGACTCATTTTTACTTCCAGAACCAATCATAATGGCTAATAATTCCGCATCAGACAACGCCATCGTTCCTTTCCTAAGCATCTTTTCACGCGGACGGTCTTCTTCAGACCATTCCCGGATGGTAAGATGTTTTTCTCTTTCAAACATAATAAACAACAAATAGTTTTTCAATTTGGTATACGGCCGTAAAATTAAATAAAAATGTTCTATATGGGTACGTAAAAGATAAATATTTATTAGAAAAATCTGTATATTAGCACGCAAAAAATACAAAATCATGCTCATCATCGGAATAGCCGGAGGAACAGGATCCGGAAAGACAACAGTTGTAAAAAAACTCCTGGAACGACTACCTGGGAATGAAGTAGTTATATTACCTCAAGATTCATATTACCGTGACAGTAGCCACAAGCCTCTTGAGGAACGATTAGAAATAAATTTTGACCATCCGGATTCAATTGAATGGGAATTGCTGGTAAAACATCTGAAAGAACTAAAACAAGGCAAAAATATTGAACAACCTATATATTCTTATCTGACTTGCACTAGAGCAGAAGAAACTATTCCTATAAAGCCCTGCAGGGTTGTGATCGTAGAAGGAATTCTTATTTTGAGTAGTCCCGAAGTCAGGAAAATGCTGGATTTAAAAGTATTTGTAGATGCCGATGCCGACGACAGGCTGATTCGTGTCATCAACCGCGACATTGTAGAAAGAGGCAGATCGGTCAATAAAGTTATGGAAAGATATGAAAAGACCGTCAAGCCCATGCACCTTCAATTCATTGAACCAACAAAGCGGTTCGCCAACATCATTGTTCCGCAAGGAGGAAACAACCATGTGGCAATTGATATTTTAACCAAGTTTATCATGGATTTTCTGAAAAGCAAAAATACTTAATCACATAAGTACATATAAACACGTTTTTTGTAAGATGCAGGTTCAATACGATAGTCAAAATAAGACTAATGTGTGCTAATGCAACCAACATAACAAAAAAGAGACCGGCTATAAAACTATACCGGTCTCTTTTGCTTTTATAAAAACGCTCTCTGAATTATTTTCTTTTTTCCAAAACTGCTACTTGTTTCTCTTTTCTTTTTTGTTTTTTTGTCATCAGGTCATAAGCCACTGGTACTGCAACAAATAAAGTAGAATAAACACCAAGGACAGAACCGATTAACAATGCGAAAATAAATCCACGGATAGTTTCACCGCCAAAAACAAAAATAGCAATCATCACGACCATCACACTTGCAGAGGTACTGAAAGTACGACTTAAAGTTTCATTCAGTGATTCATTCATGATACTTTCCCTGTCACGTTTGGGATACAATCGTACATTTTCTCTGATACGGTCAAAGATCACCACAGTATCGTTCACGGAATAACCCACATAGGTTAGAATTGCAGCAATAAATGATTGATCCATTTCCATCGAGAAAGGCATTATACTGTAGAATAATGAAAAGACACCAAGAATAATCAAGACATCATGTGCCAGCGAAGCTAATGTTCCCACCGAGAATGAGAAATCCCTGAATCTGATAAAGATATAAAGAGACACTATCACCAATGAGAATAAAATAGCCCAAACAGCAGAAGTTTTAATATCATCAGCCACAGTTGGTCCTACTTTCTGAGAACTTTGGATATAATCCGACACAAATTCATCTTTCGTTGTCCCCTCCTTCAGCATAGGCTTAAGGTGTTCATATAATTTGGAAATTACATCATTATCTGCCAATTCGCTTTCATCATCAATTTTATATTTTGTAGAAATACGAACCTGATTATCAGACCCAATCGTTATTACCTGAGCACTTGCTTGTTCTGTCTCATCTCTAAAAGCTTCCTCGAGCAATTCTCTTACATCTTCAGTATTCACCGCCTGGTCAAAGCGCACGACATAATTACGACCACCACTGAAATCAATTCCTGAGCTCAATCCTCTTGTAGATAATGAGACAATACATACCGCAATGATAACTGCCGAAACAATATAACCGATTTTACGTTTTCCGATAAAATCAATTTTCATATTCTGAAACCATGTTTCAGTAGCTTTAGTCGTATAAGTGAGTTCTCTGGCATTTTTGCGTTCAACATACATTATGAGCATCATACGGGTAAGGAACACAGAAGTAAAGAACGAAGTAAAAATACCCATAACCAAGGTCGTTGCAAAACCAAGAATTGGTCCTGTACCAAACACAATCAAAACAATACCGGTTAATAGTGTTGTAACATTGGCATCAACAATTGCAGAAATTGCATTTTTAAAACCATCTTTAATTGCTGATTTTTGTGTTTTTCCGGCAATTAACTCTTCCCTAACACGTTCATATATCAACACATTACCATCCACGGCCATACCCAGGGTTAACACAATACCTGCTATACCCGGCAAGGTTAACACCGCTCCGAACGAGGCTAAGATTCCCATCAGGAAAAACACGTTAACAAATAAGGCGATATCGGCAATCAGACCTGGGATAAAACCATAGTAGAATATCATATAGATTAATACCAGGACAAATGCAATTATAAATGAAATCAATCCATCCTGGATTGCCTGTTGACCAAGTAACGGGCCAACGACATCTTCCTGAACAATACGTGCAGGAGCCGGCATTTTACCTGAATTCAGCGTATTAGCAAGGTCTTTAGCCTCTTCAACGGTAAAGTTACCGGTGATTTGTGATTGCCCTCCTGTAATTTCAGTGTTTACTGTCGGGAATGAATAGATGTAACCATCCAATGCAATTGCAATAGATTTACCAATATTTTCTTTGGTCATACGTGCCCAAATTTTAGCACCCTCACTATTCATGCTCATAGAAACATTAGCATAAGCAGAGGTTTGACTAAAATCAGCACGGGCATCTGTGATAGCATCTCCACTCAGCGGAGCACGATTATCCCGGTTCGTTTTAATTGCAATCAACTGATAGATATCCCCTCTTTCGTTAATAGCCTTAACTGACCATCTTAAACCAAGATTTGCCGGCATTAACTCTTTCACACCGCGTGTAACAAAATAGCTATTGATACGGGCTGTATCTTTGTAGTGGGCAAAACCGACAACCGGGCCTCTGCTGAATTGGCCAGTTTCAATTCCCGGAATTTGCAACACAGACAACAAAGGATGATCTTTTTTGAATTGTTCCTGCAGTTTAAGGGAGTCAACGGTTGATTCTTTATCTTTCTTTAACGCAGCAATCAAACTATCCTGCTCATTCTGAGGAGATTCCTGTGCGAGCTCAGCCTTTTCTTCAACAACAGGTGCTTTTACTGAGTCAACAGAAGTCTGTTGTGTTGCTAAAACGCGATCAGCTTCCATAAGGTTGTTCACAATCTCTGTAAGCTCAAACGTTTCCCAGAATTCCAGGTTGGCAGACCCCTGTAACAATTTACGAACACGTTCCGGTTCTTTAACACCAGGGAGTTCAACCAGAATACGTCCCATGTTGTTGTTATCACGCTGAATATTCGGCTGTACAACACCAAAGCGGTCAATACGTGAACGCAATACATTAAATGAATTGCTAATGGCCCCATCGATCTCTTTTTTCAACACCGACACAACCTCACTATTAGTCGAACGGAGTGAAATTTTATCTTTCAATTCCATGGTGCTGAAAACAGAAGCCAACTGTCCCTGAGGATTGACTTCCTCAAATGCTTTTACAAAAAGATCGAGATAATCAACCTGACTGTTTGTTTTCTGGCGTTCAGAGGCCATTTGAAGAGCCTGAACAAATTCAGGACTATTGTTGTAACCCGACAATGCACGCAAAATGTCTGCAACCGAAACCTCTAATGTAACGTTCATTCCCCCTTTCAGGTCAAGGCCCAGGTTTATTTCCTTTTCACGACACTCTTTCAATGTGTAACCAAAGTAAACTTTCTCACCCGACAGAGAATCAAGATACTGATACTCTTTCATCTTATCACCTGCAGCATATTCTTTGGCTTTTTTATTGTAAACTCCTGTTACAACAGAAAATGAAAGGTAAAATAAACTCACCAGGGCAAGCAAAATTGCAAAAACTCTTACAATACCTTTGTTTTGCATGGAACTTCTTTTATTTAATAAAACAATAATATTTTTTTTAACGAGCCGCAAATATAATATTTTTTTTTGATACAAACGATTATGTTAGTGAATTAGTAATTAGTGAATAGCAGAAAACGAATAACTAACAGCGAATACTGGTTGTTTATCTTTAGTTTAATGACCCGAGACTGATGACGGAATACCGGAGACATAAAAAAAACGGGAAATAATTTGCAGGTTCAGAAAAAAGCACTATCTTTGCAGTCCAAAACATCGCGGAGTGGAGCAGTGGTAGCTCGTTGGGCTCATAACCCAAAGGTCGTTCGTTCGAATCGGGCCTCCGCAACACAAAAAAAGCTGTCTTAATAAGGCAGCTTTTTTATTTTAAATTTATTTTAAAGCACATTAGTCACACAAGAACACTTAAATCAACCATTTCTGTTTAATTACAGAATCAAGCTAACGTTTACTTATGTGACTAATGTGGTAAGTTATTTACAAATTAACCCTGAAACGTTGATTGCCGTTTTTCAGGAAATCTACAATCTGTTGGGCAGCTGCTATGCCAGCATTAATATTCGCTTCTGCTGTTTGTGCCCCCATCTTCTTCGGCGTTGAAAAATACCGACCTGCCAGTTTCTCCTGCATCTCCGCATGATTTCCCGGTGTAATATCAGTCAGATATTTAAAATCAGTTCTTTCTTGCATAAATTCAAGAATCTCAGCTTCATCAATAACCTCTTTGCGGGCAGTATTAATCAACACAGCACCTTTCGGCAACAAACTCAACAATTCCTTATTAATGGATTGTTTGGTTTCAGGTGTTGCCGGAATATGCAGGGAAACGACGTCTGAAATTTCATACAACTCTCTTACTGAGCTAACCGGAGTTACTTCATCGGCTGCAATCTGTTCGTCGCTGCAAAATGCATCATAGGCATACAGGTCCATACCGAAGCCTTTGGCAATACGGGCTACATTACGACCGACATTGCCATAAGCATGAACACCCAATTTTTTACCTTTCAGTTCTGTTCCTGACGTCCCATTATAAAAATTGCGAACCGCAAAAACCAACAGTCCAAACACCAGTTCAGCTACCGCATTGGCGTTTTGCCCGGGTGTATTCATTACGCAAACACCGGCTGCTGTAGCAGCCTCCAAGTCTACATTATCGTACCCAGCCCCTGCCCTTACAACAATTTTCAGTTCTTTGGCCGCAGCTATCACCTCAGCATCAATAATATCACTACGGATAATAATGGCATTTGCATCAGCAACCGCATCAAGCAATTGCTGTTTTTCAGTGTACTTTTCAAGCAAGGCCAGTTCAAAACCGGCAGCTTCAATTTCTTTTCTGATACCATCTACCGCAATCTTGGCAAATGGTTTATCGGTAGCAATTAAGACTTTCATGATAATTTTATTTTTTCAAATTCCTGCATACAATCTACCAATGCCTGAACACTTTCCAACGGAAGCGCATTATAGGTTGAAGCTCTGAATCCACCTACTGAGCGGTGCCCTTTGATACCCACCATGCCACGTTCAGTTGCAAACTTCTGGAATTCAGCTTCCAGATCAGCATATTCAGAATTCATCACAAAACAGATATTCATGCGTGAACGATCTTCTTTAGCAGCCGTACCCACGAACAATTTATTGCGGTCAATTTCACTGTATAACAAGTCAGCTTTTTCGATGTTACGTTTCTCCATTGCAGCAACACCACCATTAGCTTTAATCCAGCGAAGCGTTTCCAAAGCACTGTAGATTGGCAACACCGGAGGCGTATTAAACATGGAACCATTTTCGATATGAATTTTGTAATTCAGCATCGATGGAATGTGACGCGAAACTTTTCCGAGCACCTCATCTTTAATGATAGCGAACGCCAGACCGGCAGGCGCCAGATTTTTCTGCGCTCCACCATAAATAACGGCGTATTTCGACACATCAACCGGGCGGGAGAAAATATCAGAAGACATATCTGCTACCAAAGGCACCGGACTGTCAATATCTTTCAACAATTCTGTTCCGAAAATTGTATTATTCGTTGTGATATGGAAATAATCAGCATCGGCAGGAATTACATAATCTTTCGGAATATAATTGAAATTTGCCGCTTTTGAAGAGGCTACTTCTATCACTTCACCGAAGGCTTTTGCTTCTTTCAAAGCTTTGCTTGCCCAGGTACCTGTATTCAGATATGCAGCTTTACTTTCCATCAAGTTGAAAGGAACCATGCAGAATTGCAGGCTTGCACCTCCCCCGAGAAATAATACCGAATAACCTTCGGGAATCGACAGTATTTCCTTGAACAGCGCTACGGCTTCATCAACAACCGATTGAAAATCCTTGGCACGATGGGAGATTTCCAAAACAGACAAACCGGAACCGTTAAAATCCAACACTGCCTGAGCTGTTTTTTCAATCACTTCACGCGGTAAAATTGAGGGTCCCGCATTAAAATTATGCTTCTTCATACGATAAATTAAATATGTGTGTTTAATAGAGTTGGCACTTCTTATTCGCAGGTTGATTAGACAGATAAAGGCAGTGAACTCGCATGTCTTCAAGAGAGAAATCAGCCTGACAAATAACCCTTTTTTTCTTTAATGTTTTTTGATGCGCAAAGGTACTATTTTTTTTGTTTTCGACATAGATAATTTTAATTTTATTCATATTATCTCGTTAAAAAAGAAATTTATAAGTCTGAAAAGGGCATTGATATTAATTTTATATATTTTTTGATGCTTATTCATATTAAATGATTTTTCCATACTTTTACAGCAATTTAATACTGACAGCACTTTCAATTCACCTTAAATTATTACACCATGATAATCGGGCTTCCCAAAGAAATAAAAAACAATGAAAATCGCGTGGCACTTACTCCATCTGGGGTACACACTTTAGTGTCAAAAGGACATTGCGTTTGTGTCGAAACCAAGGCTGGCGTAAACAGCGGATTCACGGATGAGGCTTACCTGAATGCCGGCGCTCTGATTCGTAAAACAGCTGTTGAAATTTTTGCCGAAGCAGAAATGATTGTAAAGGTAAAGGAACCTATTCAGCAGGAATACGAACTAATCAAGCCCAAACAACTTGTTTTCACCTACTTTCACTTTGCATCCAACGAAGAACTAACCAGAGCCATGATGAAAAGTGGTGCAATTTGTCTGGCATACGAAACCGTTGAGATTAACCAGACCCTCCCTTTACTGATACCCATGTCGGAAGTCGCCGGACGGATGTCGATTCAACAAGGTGCCAAATACCTGGAAAAACCTCAGGGCGGAAAAGGTATTCTGCTAGGTGGCGTACCGGGTGTAAATCCCGCTCATGTATTGATATTGGGTGGCGGTGTAGTTGGCACGCATGCTGCCTATATGGCGGCCGGATTGGGAGCACATGTTACCATCGCCGACATATCCCTGCCAAGGTTACGACAACTAAGTGAAATCATGCCGGCGAATGTCGACACCATGATGTCGTCACATTATAATATTGAAGAAATTCTTCCGCGGACTGATCTGGTAATCGGGGCAGTACTGATACCGGGCGCTAAAGCTCCCACGCTGATTTCACGTGAAATGCTGAGATTACTTCCACAAGGAGCAGTTTTAGTAGACGTTGCCATCGACCAGGGCGGTTGCTTCGAAACTTCCAAACCGACAACCCACGCCAACCCAGTGTATGAAGTAGATGGCATCCTGCATTATTGTGTCGCCAACATCCCGGGAGCAGTGCCGTGCACCTCTACTCTGGCGCTAACCAATGCCACATTGCCTTATGTGCTTACTTTAGCTGACAAAGGATGGAAAAAGTCTTGCGAAGAACATGAAGATTTGCGCAAGGGGCTTAACATTGTGGAAGGAAAAGTGATCTGCAAAGCAGTCGCGGAGACGTTTGGGATATAGCGAATAACGAATAGCTATTCACTATTTATCGTGAGCTGTTCGTTATTCGCTAGAAAACATTAGCTTTTCGCCAAAATAATTTTCTTAATTTCATTGAGCTTATTCAGCGCTTCAATAGGTGTCAGGTCATTAATATTAAGGCCTTTTATTTCATCCCTTATTTGCTGGAGCACAGGATCATCCAGCTGAAAGAAACTGAGTTGATAGCCCTCCCGCTGGGTAGCAATTTCAGCAACAGGCTTGGCGATACCGTTCTGGCGATTATCGGTTTCCAGTTGCTTCAGAATTTGCTCGGAACGCTTCACGATGCTTTGCGGCATGCCAGCCATCTTGGCAACATGGATACCAAAACTATGTTCGCTGCCTCCGCGTGCCAGTTTCCGGAGGAAAATGATTTTCTTATCTACTTCTTTAACCGAAACATTGTAGTTTTTAATCCGGCTAAAAGACTTCTCCATTTCATTCAGCTCGTGGTAATGTGTGGCAAACAGTGTTTTGGCCTTAAAAGATGGATGTTCATGAATATACTCGACAATTGCCCAGGCGATGGAGATACCGTCGTAGGTTGAAGTACCACGTCCGAGTTCGTCAAACAAAATCAAACTCCGGTCCGACAGATTATTCAGGATACTGGCAGCTTCGTTCATCTCCACCATAAAAGTTGATTCTCCCTGCGAGATATTATCGCTCGCCCCTACCCGTGTAAAAATCTTATCCACAACCCCGATCTTAGCACTTTCTACCGGCACGAAACAACCTATCTGAGCCATGAGGGTAATGATAGCGGTCTGCCGCAACAGGGCTGATTTACCGGACATGTTAGGACCGGTAACTATGATAATTTGCTGGGACTGATTATCGAGATACACATCATTGGCAATGTAAGACTCCCCCAAAGGCAGCTGCTTCTCAATCACCGGATGTCGTCCCTGTTTGATTTCCAGCACATCCGTATCGTTTACTTCCGGACGGACATATTTGTTTTCAGCCGAAACACGGGCAAATGACAACAAGCAATCGAGTTGGGCAATCAAATTGGCATCCAACTGAATAGCTGGAATATAATCAACCAGACTAAGCACCAATTCATTGAAAAGCCGGGTTTCAATACTCAGTATCTTTTCTTCTGCTCCCAGAATTTTTTCTTCATAATCTTTTAATTCCTGCGTGATGTATCGCTCGGCATTCACGAGGGTTTGCTTACGTATCCAATTATCAGGCACTTTATCTTTGTGGGTATTCCTGACTTCAATATAATATCCGAAGACATTGTTGAAACTGATTTTAAGACTTGGAATACCGGTATGGGCGCTTTCCCGTTCCTGAATTTTCTGTAGATACTCTTTCCCAGAAAAAGCCAGATCACGCAACTCATCCAGATCAGCATCAATACCCGGCCGGATAATATTTCCTCTGTTGATAAGAGTCGGTGGATCCGGCTGAATTTCTTTTTCGATTTTATCTGAAATAACCTGACAAGCATTCAACTGATCGGCAATT
>VSSQ01000442.1_pt1 | contig 28961 bp, 28 predicted proteins | sample 4763081 | NCBI WGS metagenome assembly VSSQ01 (sample SAMN12137344, study PRJNA551015) | bioreactor metagenome | isolation source: SDC9 anaerobic chlorinated ethene degrading culture | place: USA: Knoxville, Tennesee | collected 2015-01-01
CTCGACCTGCGCCAGGAGGTCGGCCGGATGTCGGCGGTCGAACGCGAGGCGGTGGCGATCCTGCAGGCGCTTGCCGTCGACGGCATCCGCGTGCTGATCCTCGACGAGCCGACCTCGACGCTCACCGAGGTCGAGCGCGAGGACCTCTTCGCGCTGATGAACCAGCTCAAGACCCGCGGCATCTCGATCATCTACATCACCCATCAACTCGAGGAAGTCTTCGCCATCGCCGACAGCTTCTCGGTGTTCCGCGCCGGCACCTGCGTGGCGCGGATGAGCGTCGCCGAGGCGCGCGAAAGCCGGGTGTCGCTGGCCGAGCTGATGCTGGGCGAGGCGGTGGGGGACGTGTTCCCGCCGAAGGCCGGGGCGCCCGCGGGCGAGGCGCTGCTCGAGCTCGAGGGGCTCGGCCGGCCGCATGAATTCACCGACATCACCCTTCAGGCCCGGCGCGGCGAGATCCTCGGCATCTTCGGGCTGGTGGGGTCGGGCTGCGACGAGCTGTCGAAGACGATCTTCGGCGCGCTGCCGGCCGCGCGCGGCACGATCCGCGTGCATGGCCGCGAGGTGGTGCTGCGCTCGCCGCGCGCGGCGCTCGATGCCGGGATCTTCCTCGTGCCGGGCGACCGGCGCAGCGAGGGGCTGGCGCTGAGCCGGCCGGCGCTGTTCAACGTGCCGCTCGCCAACCTGCGCCGCGCCTCGGGCGGGTTCTGGGCGCTGCGCCGCGGAAGGCTGCGCCGCGACGCGCAGGAGCTGACACGCCAGGTGGCGCTGCATCCGCCAAGCCTGACGACGCCGGCGAGCGGCTTTTCCGGCGGCAACCAGCAGAAGATCGTGCTGGCGAAGGGGCTCTACAGCGAGGCCGACATCTACATCTTCGTCGAACCCACGGTCGGCGTCGACATCGGTGCGCGGGCGAAGATCTATGCGCAGATGCGTGCGCTCGCCCGGGCCGCCGCGGTGGTGGTGATCTCGAGCGACTGCGACGAGGTGCACGGCGTCGCCGACCGCAGCGTGGCGCTGCACAAGGGGCGTCTGGTGGCGCCGGGGGCACGCGGCTTCAGCCGCGACGAGCTGCTGATGGCGGGGATCATGGGGGAGGTTGCGGCATGAGCCGGCTGAACGATCATTTCCGCGGCGCGGCCCGGGTTCTGGGCTTTGTCGCGCTGGTGCTGGGGGTGGGCGCGGTCTTCGCGCTGATCGAGCCGCGCTTTCTGAGCCACGCCAGCCTGAGCGGCATCGCCCGGCACATGGCGGCGAACGGGCTTGCCGCGCTTGGCCTCACCTTCGTGGTGATCGTGCGCAAGTTCGATCTGTCGATCGCCGGCATCGCGGCCTTTGCGGCGATGTCGATGGGGGCGCTGATCGCCGCCGGTCTGCCGCTTTGGGCGGCGATCATGGGCGGGCTGGCGCTCGGTGCGGTGCTGGGCGCCATCTCGGGCATCGCGATCAGCTATTTCGAGCTGCCCGACATCGTCACCACCATCGCCGTCGGCTCGATCTGCGGCGGGCTGGCGTTCCTCTACACGGGCGGACGCTCGATCTTCCAGAACTTCTTCCAGAGCGGCATCACCGACCTCAACGATGCCCGGCTGCTCGGGCTTGGCGTCTCGCTGTGGATCCTGCTCGCGGTCTATGCCGCGGCCTGGTTCGTGATGAGCCGCACCCGCACCGGCATGGCCTTCTATGCCACCGGCGAGAACCCGGTTGCGGCGCATTTCTCGGGCATCGCGACGCGGCGCTTCGTGGCGCTCGCCTATGTGCTGTGCGCGCTGTGCACGGTTCTGGCGGTGCTGCTGATCCTCGCGGAATCGGGCAATGCCGAGACCAACAAGGGCGCGAACCTGATGATGCCGGCCTATGCCGGGGTGTTCCTCGGCGCCGCGGTGATGGGCGGGACCTCGGTCGTCGCCACCTTCGGGGGGATCTTGCTCATCACCATGCTGCTCGACGGCTTCGCGCTGATGGGGGTGCCCTACTACTACAGCGACGGGGTCGTCAGCCTGATCCTGCTGGGCGGTGTGATCGCCTTTTCGGACAGCCTGCGTGAGTGGATCACCGGGCTTGGCCTGCTGCGCCCGCGCGCGGCGCGGAAATCGGAGAACAGGGCATGACCATGACCTATATCGACAAGACGACCCGCCCGGGCGGCACCCTGCGCCGGCGCATGGCGCGGCTGACCACCGATCTGTGGCTGCCGGCGGCAGTGGTGGTGCTGACCCTCGCGGTGGCGAGCGTCCGGCCGCAGATCCTCGACGCCGGCAATATCGCGGCGATGCTGAAATCCTTCTCGGTGATGGCGGTGATGGTGCTCGGTCTGACCTGGGTGATCGCCGCGGGCAAGATCGACGTCAGCTTCATGCAGGTCGCGGCACTCGCCAACATGATCTGCGCCTGGACCTTGGCGCAGGGCTGGGGCTGGGGCGTGGCGATCGGCGCGGCGCTGGTGGCGGGGCTGGTCGTCGGCGTGGTGAACGGGCTGCTCGTCTCGGCGATGCGGCTGCCGGCGCTGATCGTCACGATCTCGACCGCGGGGATCTGCGCCTCGATCGCGGCTGCGCTTGGCAAGGGCACGGTGATCCGGATCGAGGCGCCGGGGCCGCTCGCACCTCTGCTCGACCCGGTGCTCGGGGGCGCGGTGCCGCCGGTGGTGGTGCCGGTGCTGCTGATCGCGGCGCTGGCCTGGGTCGTGCAGGAGCGGCTGGCGATGGGGCGCTACATCTACGCGATGGCGCAGAACGAGGCCGCGGTGCGCAGCGTCGGCGTGCCGGTGGTGGGGCTGGGCGTGCTGCTTTTCGCCCTCTCGGGGGTGAGTGCGGCCGCCGCGGGCGTGCTGCTCGCCGAGCATCTCGCCTCGGGGCAGCCGATGATCGGCGGGCCCTACCTGATCAACGGGCTGACGGTCGTTCTGCTTGGCGGCATGATGGTGCGGGTCGGCAAGCCGAACATCCTCGGCACGCTCACCGCGACGCTCTTCATCGGGGTGCTGTTCAGCGGCACGGCGTTGCTCGGCCTGCCTGACTACCAGCGCCAGATCATCCAGGGGGCGCTGCTGCTGATCGGGCTTGCGGTCGCCACGCTGGCCGCCCGCCACCACGGCGCGGGAGGGCATGCCGATGGCGCGTGACATCACCATCGGGCTCGATTGCGGCACGGGCGGCGCGCGGGCGCTGGTGTGCGACGCGGCGGGGCAGGTGCTTGCCATGGCAACGCGCGACTACCCCACCCATTACCCGCGCCCGGGCTGGGCGACGCAGGCGCCCGCCGACTGGTGGCGCGCGGCCTGCGGCGCGATCCGCGAGGCGGTCGAGCGCTCCCGGATCGACCCCGCCCGCATCGCCGCGATCTGCGCCGACGGAACCTCGAGCACGCTGGTCGCGCTTGATGCCGGTCTCGAGCCGGTCTCCGAGGCGATCCTGTGGATGGACAACCGCGCCTCGCCGCAGGCGCGCCGGATCGAGGCAACGGGCCATGCCGCACTGCGCCGCTCGCGCGCCGGGGTCAGCGCCGAGACCGCGCTGCCGAAGATCCTGTGGCTGCGCGAAGAGGCGCCCGAGCAGTTTGCCCGCACCCGCTGGTTCGTCGAGATGGCCGATTATCTGGCGCTGAAGCTGTCGGGCCAGCTGACGCTCGGGCAGAACCTGACGATCAACCGCTGGTTCTATGACCCGCGCGCCGGCGGCTGGCCCGAGGATTTCCTCAGCGCGATCGGGCTTCAGGGCATCACCGCGCGGTTCCCCGCCGAGATGCCCGCGCTTGGCGATCCGATCGGGCCGCTCAGCGCCGCAGCCGCGGCGGAGACGGGGCTGCCCGCGGATGTGCTGGTGGTGGCGGGCGGCACCGACGCCTATGTCGCGATGGTCGGGCTCAACACCCTGCGCCCGGGCGAGACCGCCCTCATCACCGGCACCTCGCATCTGGTGCTGCCGGTGGTGGCCGAGGATGTCGAGATCGAGGGCCTCTTCGGCCCGCATCCCGATTGCGTCACCCGAGGGCGTTTCGTGATGGAGGGCGGGCAGGTCTCGTCGGGCGCGATCCTGCGCTGGTGGCATGACCTCTTGCACGAGGCGGGCGACGGCTATGGCCCGCTGCTGGCCGAGGCCGAGGCGGCGCCGCCCGGGGCGAACGGGCTCGTGGTGCTCGACTTCTGGCAGGGCAACCGCAACCCCTTCACAGATTACGACCTGCAGGGCGCGATCTGGGGGCTGACGCTCAAGCATTCGCGCGCCGAGGTGACGCGGGCGCTGATGGAGGCGGTGGCGCTTGGCACCGCGAACATCCTCGGCCGGCTGGGCGCCAGGGGCCTTGCGGTCGACAGCATGACGCTGGCGGGCGGGGTGCTGCGCTCGCCGTTCTGGGTGCAGATGCACGCCGATGCCACCGGCACGCCGCTGCGCATCCCTGAGGTGGGCGACGCCACCGCCTTCGGTGCCGCGATCGCGGCGGCGGTCGGGGCGGGGCTGCATGGCTCGCTCGAGGCGGCGGCGGAGCGGATGGTGCGCATCCGCGACGAGGTGCACCCCGACCCCGGGCGCACTGCGCAGTTCCGCGCGCAGCTTGACCTTTACCTTGAAACCCATGCCGCGCTGCGGCCGCTGATGCACCGGATGGCGGCGCGCAGCCGGGCGAGCCCCGCGCCTGTGGCGCTGCCCCCTGCCACCGTGCCCGCCTGATCCCGGGCCGGCCACCACTCGCTCACGACCTTGCTTCCTGCCGGTCGCGGCGCGCCTTGCGCCGCGGCACGGCCCAACGATGCCTGACGAAAGGAAAGATCATGGCTCATATCGGTGACCTCATTGCGGAAATGCTGGCGCAATACGGGGTCGAGTATGTCTACGGCATGCCCGGCGGGCAGACCACGGCGCTGCATGACGGGATCTCGCGCCGCACCGACCGCATCCGCCACATCCTGATGCGCGACGAACGCAACGCCGCCTATGCCGCCGACGCCTATGCGCGGCTGACCGGCAAGCCCGGGATCTGCGACGTCACGGTGGGCCCCGGCGCGAACCTGCTGCCCGCGGGCTTCCTCGAGGCGCTGAACGCCTCGATCCCGATGATCGGCATCATCGGCGAGCTGCCGCTCGACTGGCTGCCGCTGAAGGAGAAGGGCATCGCGAGCCAGGGCTTCGACCAGCTCTCCTTCTTCAAGACCTGCACCAAGGAGGCGTTCCTCGTGCCCTCGGTCACCGCGCTGCCCGAGCTGATCCGCACCGCCTTCCGCATCGCCACCGCGCCGCGGCCGGGGCCGGTGGCGCTGATCATCCCGCACGACATCTTCGATGCCGAATGGGACGAGGAGGTGCTGAAGATCCGCGTCGACGACCGCGCCCGGCAGATCCCCTATCTGCGCAGCTGCGCCCCGCATGGCGAGATCGCCCGCGCCGCGGCGCTGATCCGGCGCGCGAAGCGGCCGGCGCTCGTGTGCGGCGGTGGCGTGCATGGATCGGAGGCCACGGCCGAGGTGACGGCCTTCGCCGACCGGCTCGACGGGCTGGTCGTCACCTCGCTCTCGGGCAAGGGCTCGGTTCCCGAGACCCGCGACTATGCGGCGGGGGTGCTGAACCCGCTCGGCTCGAAGGCGGCGATCGATCTTGTCCGCGAGGCCGATCTGGTGATCTGGTGCGGCTCCAAGGTCAGCCAGAACACCGGCATGAACTGGTCGCTGCCGCTGCCCGAGCAGGCGACGATCACCATCGACGCCGACCCGCTCGAACATGGCCGCACCTTCCGCCCGACGGTGGCCCTGCTCGGCGATGTGCGCGAGACGGTGGCGGCGATCGACGCGGCGCTGGCCGAGATCCCCGCCCATCCCGAGTGGCGCGCCCGCATCGCCGAGGTGAAGGCCGCCTGCGACGCCGACAAGCGCGCCGAGATCGAGAGCGACCGGATGCCGATCCAGCCGCCGCGGGTGATGGCCGAGATCGCGCGCCGGCTCGGCGCCGAGGATATCGTGGTCTCGGACGCCTCGTTCTCGGCGGGCTGGATCTCGGGTTACATCCCGGCGAAGCGGGCGGGGCGGCAGTTCCTGTTCGCGCGCGGGCAGGGCGGGCTTGGCTATTCGGTGCCCGCGGCGATCGGCGCGGCGGCGGTGCGGCCCGATGCGCGCATCGTCACCGTCGCGGGCGACGGCGCCTTTTCCTATACCGTGGGCGAACTTGCGACGCAGGCGCAATATGGCCAGCGGATCGTCAACGTGGTCATCAACAACGGCAAGCTCGGCTGGATCCAGCTCTGGCAGGAGCTCTACTTCAACAACGTGCAATCGGCAGTGCTGGAAACGCAAAGCGTGAAGCCGGGCTATGCCGGGGCGGCGGCGGCGCTTGGCCTTCTGGGGATCTATGTCGAGACCCCCGACGAGATCGGCCCGGCGCTCGACCGTGCCTTCGCCCATGACGGCCCCTCGGTGGTCGAGATCCGCATCGACGACCGCGCGACGCCGATCCACTCGTTCAAGCGGCGCCTGCGCGAGAAGTCGGACACCCCCTTCCCGCGCCCGGGCACGGTCTACAAGCTGCGCGACTGGAAGGTCTCGCCCGACCTTGCCGAGTGACGCTAGGGCAGTTGCCGCCTCCGGAGCGATCCGGGGGCGGTTGCCGTTGCCGCGCCGCGCAGGGCTGCTACATCGGGCGCAGGACCTGTTTTCCGAGGATGGACGATGAAACTCTACTACAAGCCCGGCGCCTGTTCGCTCGCCTCCCATATCGTGCTGTGCGAGATGGGCGTGCCCTTCGAGACCGAGGCGGTCGACCTGCAGGGCAAGGTGACCGCCGGCGGGCGCAATTACCTCGAGATCAACCCGCGCGGTGCGGTGCCGGCGCTTGAGCTTGATGACGGCACGGTGCTGACCCAGAACGCGGCGATCCTGCCCTATCTTGGCGATCTGTCGCAGATCGCGGCGCTGAAGCCAGCCTGCGGCACGATCGCGCGGGCCCGGCTGCACGAGGCGCTCGGCTTCTGCTCGGACCTGCACGCCGCCGTTGGCGGGCTGTTCGCCCCGAACATGTCCGAGGAGACGCGGGCGATGGTGATGGCGCGGGTGAAGCGGCGTCTGGGCGAGCTCGAGGCGATGATGCCGGCGGGCGAAGGCTATTGGCTCGGCCCCGATTTCACCCAGGCCGATGCCTATGTCGCCACCATCCTCGGCTGGGGGCTGGCGCTGAACCTCGACATGTCGGCCTGCCCGAAGGCGCTTGCGCTGCGCGCGCGGGTGATGGCGCGGCCGGCCGCACAGGCGGCGCTGCGTGCCGAGGGGCTGATCTGAGCCCGCGCCCGTCCGGGGGACCGGGCGGGCTTTTCCATGCTCTGGCTGACGCGGCGGCACCGACGTTGCGTCCGTCACCTGATCGTCGCACTTGCACGGGGCGCGTTTCCGCATATCCTGCGGGGGACCGGGGGATTGCTGCAATGCAGAAACACGCGAATTTCGCTGAATTTGTCGAACTGACGCCCTCGGCGCAGGTCAGTGTCGCGCGCCATGGCTGGCGGGCGAAGTGCCTGCAGCGGCTGATCCGGCTTGATCTGCCGGTGCCGCAGACCGTGGCGCTGCCCAGCGAGACGGTGCGCGCGATCGTCGCCGGGCAATTGCCCGACACCGAGCGGCTGGCTGCGGTGTTCGGGCCGGATTTCCTTGTTTCGGTGCGCTCGAGCCCGGAAAATCCCGAATGGGGCGGGCCGGGGACAGTGCTGAACGTCGGCATGAACGATGCCATGCACGCGCGGCTGACCGACAGCCACGGGCATGAGGCGGCCGATGCGCTCTATCTGCGCTTCGTGCAGAATTACGCGACCCATATCGCGCGGCTCGATCCCGACATGTTCCATGACGAGCCGGGCCCCGGGGCGCTGGCCTCGGCGCTGGCCACCTATCGCGCCGAGACCGACGAGGAGTTCCCGCAATCGCCCGCCCGCCAGCTCGGCGAGGTGCTGCGCTCGATGGCGCGGGCCTGGGAGGGGACGACGGCACGGCTTCTGCGCCAGGCGAAGGGCGCCCCGCTCGAGGCGGTGCTCGGCCTTCTGGTGCAGCGCATGGCGCTTGGCATCGGGCCGGGGCTGTCCGGTTCGGGCACGATGCAATTCGCCGACGGGGTGACCGGCGCACGCCGCATCACCGGCCGCTTTCGCGGGCAAAGCCAGGGCCGCAAGGCCTCGGTCGAGACGCTCTACCTCACCCGCGATCCGCGCGGCGCCTCGCTCGAGGAGGCCTCGCCCGAGGTCTTCGCCGAGCTGCAGGGCTATGGCCTCGCCTGCCGGGCGAAACTGCGCGAGGAGATGCAGATCGAATTCGCGATCGAGGGCGGGCGGGTCTCGGTGATCGACGCGGTGCGGGTGGTGCGCTCGGCGCGGGCGGCGGTGAAGATCGCCGTGGCGCTCGCCCAGGACGGCATCATCAGCCGCGAGGAGGCGCTCTTGCGGGTCGAGCCGCGGGCGCTGTCGGAGCTCTTGCACTATCAGGTCGACCCGCGCGGCGCGCGCGACCGCTTTGCCCGCGGCATCGCGGCAAGCCCCGGCGCCGCCACCGGCCGCATCGTCTTCACCGCTGCCGCCGCCCAGGCCTCGGCCGCGCGCGACGAGCCCTGCATCCTGGTGCGGCGCGAGACCGCGCCCGAGGACATCCGTGGCATGCACGCTGCCGTCGCCGTGCTGACCGAGCGCGGCGGCATGACCAGCCATGCCGCGGTGATCGCGCGCGGCCTCGGGCTGCCCTGCATCGCGGGCTGCGCCGATATCTCGATCGACACCCGCGAAAGGGTGATGCGCGCGCCCGGCGGCCGGATCTTCCGCGAAGGCGACGTGATTACCGTTGACGGCACCAATGGCGAGGTGCTGGCAGGCGTCGCCGAGATGCTGGAGCCGGCGCTCGACGACGGCTTCCGCACGCTGCTGCACTGGGCCGACAACGTGCGCGACATCGGCGTGCGGGCGAATGCCGACACTCCCGAGGATGCCCGCACCGCGCGCATGTTCGAGGCCGAGGGCATCGGCCTTGCCCGCACCGAGCACATGTTCTTCGACGAGGATCGCCTGACGCTGATGCGGGAGATGATCTTTGCCGACACGCCGAACGACCGGCGCATCGCGCTCGAGCGTCTGCTGCCGATGCAGCGCGCCGACTTCATCACGCTCTTCGACATCATGGCGGGCCAGCCGGTCTGCATCCGGCTCTTCGACCCGCCGCTGCATGAGTTCCTGCCGCACGACCGCGAGGGGATGCGCGAGCTGGCTGAGGCGCTCGACCGGCCGCTGAGCGAGGTCACGCGGCGCTGCGAGGCGCTTTCGGAATTCAACCCGATGCTCGGCATGCGCGGCGTGCGCCTTGGCGTGACCGTGCCCGAGATCTACGACATGCAGGCCCGCGCGATCTTCGAGGCGGCGGTCGAGGCCAGCCGGCGCGGCGCCAAGGTGGTGCCCGAGGTGATGATCCCGCTGGTCTCGGCCGCGCGCGAGGTCGAGATCGTCAAGACCCGGATCGACGCGGTGGCGGCCGCCGTGCGCACCGAGATGAAGGCCGAGTTCACCTATCGCCTCGGCGTGATGGTGGAGACGCCGCGGGCCGCGCTGCGGGCGGGCGAGATCGCCGAGCACGCGCATTTCCTGTCCTTCGGCACCAATGACCTGACGCAGATGACCTATGGCCTGTCGCGCGACGATGCCGGGCGCTTCATGTCGACCTATGTCAACCAAGGGGTCTTTGCCGAGGATCCGTTCCACATCCTCGACGTCGAGGGGGTGGGGGAGTTGCTGCTGATCGGTGCCGCGCGGGGCAAGAGCGCGCGCCCCGACGTGACGATTTCGGTCTGCGGCGAGCATGGCGGCAACCCCGAATCGATCGCCTTCTGCCGTGCTGCGGGCTTCGATTACGTCTCCTGTTCGCCCTTCCGGGTGCCGGTCGCGCGTCTTGCTGCCGCACATTTCGCCCTTCTTGCGCCGAAGCATCGCGCGGGTCCCTGATCTTGCGTTTTGGCGCTGATTTCACTGGCGTTTCGTCTGGCGCGGGACTACTCACAGAAAAGTGGCTCGGGGGTGATTCGGGTCGCCAATCAGCGGAATTCCGCCGTGAAGGCGGAAGGAAGTGCTTGTTTTCAAATCGGTAGGTAGACGCGGTGCGCCCTTGTGGGCTATGAGCGCCGGGTCCTGACGTTTGTCGGGGCGACGTCCTTATCGGAAGATACACATGTCAGTGCTGAAAAGCTGGACGGGTGGAGCCCTGCTCCTCCTTGCCCTCGCCGGAGGCTTGCGTGCCGAAGTTACGGTAAGCCAGTCAAATGACCCCATCGGGACTGCACAGCCCGACTTCGCCCCGTCGAGCCTTGTCGCGCTTCTGTCCCAGGAACGCAGCGGGTTCGATTCGGTTCCAGCGAGCCGGATCACGGCAATCACCACCGCGCCGCGGCCGAAGGCCGGGGAAGCCCCCGGGGTCCTCACCGAGGACTGGATCGCTGCCCAGCCGGTTCCCGCCGGCGGTGACCAGCAGTTCCAGTGCCTCACCAGCGCCCTCTATCACGAGGCCCGCGGCGAAAGCGTCGAAGGCCAGCAGGCGGTGGCCGAGGTGATCCTCAACCGTGTCGACGACGGCCGGTTTCCCCAGACCATCTGCGGTGTTGTGCATCAGCGCAGCGGCGGCAGCTGCCAGTTCAGCTGGGCCTGTGACGGCCGATCCGACGCCGTGCGCCGCGATGCAACCTACGAGCGGGTCGCCAAGGTCGCGCGGGCGATGCTGGACGGGATGCCGCGCAGCCTGACCGATGGCGCGACCTTCTTCCATGCACGCAGCGTCCGGCCGAGCTGGTCGAACCGCTTCGTCAACACCGCCGAGATCGGTGCGCATCTGTTCTACCGCCGGCCGATCCAGACCGCCTCGAACTGAGGCGGGGTCGTTTCGCGGCCGGAACAGGACGTTTCGGGGTGGGCCTTTGCCTGCCCCGTTTCTATAACGGCTGGGCGTGACTGCACAGGACGCCGATGACACCCGATCCCACTTCCGACACCTCGCTGGCCTTCGCCCATCCCGAAGAGCGGGCGATCGCCTCCGCCTCGGCCGATCCGCGCGACCGGATCTCGCTGCGCGACCACGTGGTCACCGCCGATATCGGCGCCTTCCAGCAGGAACGCGGCCACGGTCAGCGGCTGCGCTTCAACGTGGTGGTCGAGGTGCGTCCGGCGCCCGCGCCGCTCGATGACGACGTCGACCGCATCCTCAGCTATGACCGGATCACCGAGGCGATCGCGGCCGAGCTCGCGGCCGAGCGGCTGAACCTGCTCGAGACGCTGGCCGAGCGGGTGGCCGAGCGCATCCTGGCCGAACCGCAGGCGATGCGCGTCTTCGTCCGGATCGAAAAGCTCGACCGCGGCCCGGGTGCGCTTGGCGTCGAGATCGTGCGCTCGCGCGCGGCGGCGCCGGTTGCCGCGCATGAGGGGCAGGGGGGCGAGGCGCTGCACCCGGTGGTGGCCTATCTGACGAATGCCGCGATCGCGGCGCCCGACCTTGGCGCGCGGCTCGACCGGCTTGCAGCCTCGGGCGCGCCGGTGATCCTGACCGTCGGTCTGCCCGACACCCCGGTGCCCGAGACCGGGCAGCGCCCGACGCAGCGCCGCATCGACCTTCTGGCGATCGAGCAGAACGCCTGGAGGCTCGCTGCGCGCGACCGGCGCTGCATGGTCGTCGCCACCCGCACCGAGATCGACTGGGCGATGCGCAACGGCGAGATGGTGGTCTGGGCGCCCTCGAAGATCGTGCTCGACGCGGTCGACGGCCCGAAGGGGCCGGCGCGCGACGCAGTGGCGCTGGCGCTGTGGCTGGCCGAGCAGAGTGCGGCGCTGCGGCTTGAACTTCACGGGGATGTTTCAGCCCCGGCAGGAAGCCGCGTGCCGGTCGTCCGGGGGCCGGTCTGACGCTTGCCAAGCCGGCGCGCGCGGGCGATAGGAACGGCATGACCCGACCTTACTATCGCCCGCTCGCCCAGACCGATGCCGTCCGCCCCGAAGGCGCCCTGCCGCTTGCCGGTGGCTGGTGCTGGTTCACCGAGGTCGAAGTCCTCGGCCGTGGTGGCGAGAGCGAGATCCTGCCCGCAACCCATCTGCCGCCCGAGGTGGCCGAGCGGCTGTGCGCCCCGCGCCGGCCCGTCGCCGGGCTGACGATGGATGTGCCGCGGATCATGGGGATCCTGAACGTCACCCCCGACAGTTTCTCGGACGGCGGCCGCTACGACGACGAGGAAATCGCGCTCGAGCATGCCCGCGCGCTGGCCGAGGCCGGGGCCGACATTCTCGACATCGGGGGCGAATCCACCCGTCCCGGTGCGGAGGAAGTGCCCGAGGACGAGGAGATTGATCGCACCGCCCCGGTGATTGCCGCGCTGCGCGACGAGGATTTCCCGCTGCCGATCTCGATCGACACCCGCAAGGCGCTGGTCGCCGATGCCGCGGTCGAGGCCGGGGCCGAGATGCTCAACGACGTCTCGGCGATGGAATTCGACCCGGCGATGGCGGAACTGGCGGCGATCACCGGCCTGCCCATTTGCCTGATGCACGCCCAGGGTCTGCCCGAGACGATGCAGGACGACCCCGAGTACGGCGATGTGCTGCTCGACGTCTATGACTATCTCGAGGACCGCATCGCGCTCGCCGAGGCGCAGGGGATCGCGCGCGAGCAGATCGTCGTCGATCCGGGCATCGGTTTCGGCAAGACCGTGGCGCATAATCTGGCGCTCATTCGCGGTCTTGGCCTGTTCCACGGGCTCGGCTGCCCGATCCTTCTGGGCGTGTCGCGCAAGCGCTTCATCGGCACCGTCGCGGGGGTCGAGACCGCCGAGGCGCGGATGCCCGGCACATTGGCCGTGACGCTCGCCGGGATCGCCCAGGGGGCACAGATCCACCGCGTGCACGATGTCGCCGAGATCGCCCAGGGCGTCCGGCTGTGGGCCGCGATCACGAAAGGGTACGAGCAATGACGCGCAAGCTTTTCGGCACCGACGGGGTGCGGGGCGAGGCCAACAGCTGGCCGATGACCGCCGAGATGGCGCTGAAACTCGGGGCCGCGGCGGGGCGCTACTTCCGCCGCGACGCCGGCAACGGCCATCGCGTGGTGATCGGCAAGGACACGCGGCTGTCGGGTTACATGCTCGAGAACGCGCTGACTGCGGGGCTGACCTCGACCGGGATGAACGTGCTGCTGCTCGGTCCGGTGCCGACGCCGGCGGTGGGGTATCTGACCCGCTCGATGCGGGCCGATCTCGGGATCATGATCTCGGCCAGCCACAACCCCGCCAAGGACAACGGCATCAAGTTCTTCGGCCCGGACGGGTTCAAGCTGTCGGACGAGGCCGAGGCCGAGATCGAGGCGATCGTCGCCGGCGAGATCCGCCCGGCGCAGCCGCGCAACATCGGCCGGGCGAAGCGCATCGACGATGGAGTCGGGCGCTATGTCGAATATGCCAAGACCACCTTCCCGGCGCGCGACCGGCTGAGCGGGCTGAAGGTGGTGGTCGATTGCGCGAACGGCGCGGCCTACAAGGCGGCGCCCGAGGTGCTGTGGGAGCTGGGCTGCGAGGTGATCCCGGTGGGCGTCACCCCGAACGGGCACAACATCAACGACCGCTGCGGCTCGACCCATCCCGAGGCGGCCTCCGAGGCGGTGCTGCGCCATGGCGCCGATCTGGGGATCTCGCTTGATGGCGATGCCGACCGGGTGATGATCCTCGACGAACGCGGGCAGGTGGCCGATGGCGACCAGATCATGGCGCTGTTCGCCCGGCGCTGGGCGGAAGAGGGCAGGCTGCGCGGCGGCGCGCTGGTGGCGACGGTGATGTCGAACCTTGGGCTCGAGCGGTTCCTCGCCGGCCACGGGCTGCGGCTCGAGCGCACCAAGGTCGGCGACCGCTATGTGGTCGAGCGGATGCGCGAGGGCGGCTTCAACCTCGGCGGCGAGCAGTCGGGCCATATCGTGATGACCGACTATGCCACCACCGGCGACGGTCTGATGGCGGGGCTGCAGTTCCTCGCCGCGATGGCGGAAAGCGGGGCGCGCGCCTCGGAGCTGACCCAGCAATTCGAGACCGTGCCGCAATTGTTGAAGAATGTGCGTTACGCCGCCGGGCAAGAGCCGCTTTCGACCGAGAATGTTCGAAAAGTGATTGCCGAGGCGGAGGCGCGTCTGGCCGGTCAGGGCCGGTTGCTGATCCGCAAGTCGGGCACCGAACCGCTGATCCGGGTGATGGCGGAATGCGAGGACGCGGCGCTGCTGTCGGAAACCGTCGACGGCATCGTCGCCGCGGTCGAGGCGGCGGCGTAGCTCAGCGCTTGCCGTCGGGGTTCGCGTTCGCGACGCCCCACCAGTGAATCTCGTGGCCGAGAAAGGTGCCGAGCCTCTCGGCCGCATCGGCCGCGGTGATGTCGAATTCCAGGAAGTTCGGGTCGCTAGCGAAGATCTGCCGCATCGCATCGAGATGCGCCTCGATCCAGCGCGCGATCTCGCCCGGGCGGCCGCCGCGGCCACGCGGCAGGCCGGGGATGTCGCTTTCGGTGATCCGCTCGACCAATGTGTTCCAGCGGCCAAAGCTGTTCTCGGTCGCCTGCGGCGGGCGATAGTTCAGGATGAAGCGGCAGTCGGGATGCAGCCGGCGGATCGTCAGCAGCAGCGCGATGTCGAGGTTCGGCCAGAGGTTCACCCCCTGCGACGGCATGCAGAAATCCATCTGCGTCACCGCGTCTACGCCCTCGAGCAGCGCCAGAGGATCGCCGCGCGAGAACCAGCCGTCATAGATCAGCCGGCCGACCGGGCGGTTGCGCCACATCCAATGCGCGCTGACGAGGCCACTTTCCTCGAGCGCGCGCTGGATCGTGCTGGTGCCCGATTTCGGGAAGCCGACGACAAGCAGCTTCGGCAGGCGGCGCGCGTCGGGCGTCCCGTCCATCGGCGCCCCCGGATCAGAGCGTGGCGGCGTAGGCGAAGGCGGTGATCGCCTCACCCAGCGTCCAGATCAGCCCGACGATGGGCCAGGCGCCGCGGGCTGCAAGGCGCGTGCGCGCCCGCGCCAGCGCGCGCAGGGTGACGAGGCGCCACAGGCCAAGCGCCGCCGCGAACAGCCGCAGGAAGGGGGTGAGCAGGTCGGGCAGCTGCGCATAGAGCAGGCCCGAGATCAGCACCACCAGCGGCACCACGCCCAGCAGCACGCCGTAATTGCCGATCCAGAAGGTATCGCCCAGGCCCAGCCGGCCGGCGACGAGGTCGCGAAACCACGGTGCGGTGAAGATCTTCGCGCGTTCCGCCTCGATCTTCTCGATCTCTCGTTCCGTCAGTTCGGTCATCGCTGCTCTCCTTCTGCGCGTGCAGCGTAGAAACAAAAGGGGCGCCCCGCAAGGCGCCCCGTCCGTGTTGCGATGTCGCGGCGATCAGTTGCGCGAACGGTCCACCAGCTTGCCAGCGGTGATCCAGGGCATCATTGCGCGCAGCTTGGCGCCGGTCTCTTCGACCAGGTGCTCGTCGTTGATCCGGCGGGTCGCCTTGAAGAAGGGCTGGCCGACGGCGTTTTCCTGCATGAAGTCGCGCACGAACTTGCCGTTCTGGATGTCGGTCAGCACGGCCTTCATGTTCTTCTTGGTCTCGTCATAGGGCAGAACGCGCGGGCCCGAGACATATTCGCCGTATTCGGCGGTGTTCGAGATCGAGTAGTTCATGTTCGCGATGCCGCCTTCATAGATCAGGTCGACGATCAGCTTCATCTCGTGCACGCATTCGAAATAGGCCATCTCGGGGGCATAGCCCGCCTCGACCAGCGTCTCGAAGCCCATGCGCATCAGCTCGACCACACCACCGCACAGCACGGCCTGCTCGCCGAACAGGTCGGTTTCGCATTCCTGGCGGAAGGTGGTTTCGATGATGCCCGAACGGCCGCCGCCGATCGCCGAGATGTAGCTCAGCGCGATGTCCATCGCCTTGCCGGTGGCATCCTGCGCCACGGCCGCGAGGCAGGGCACGCCGCCGCCCTTGACGTATTCGCCGCGCACGGTGTGGCCCGGGCCCTTCGGCGCCATCATGATGACGTCGACGCCGGCCTTCGGCTCGATCAGGCCGAAGTGGATGTTCAGGCCGTGAGCGAAGGCGATGGCGGCGCCTTCCTTCAGGTTGTCATGCACGTATTTCTTGTAGGTCGCGGCCTGCAGCTCGTCGGGCATGGTGAACATGATCAGGTCGCACCAGGCAGCGGCTTCGGCGATGCCCATGACGGTCAGGCCTTCGGCTTCGGCCTTCTTCGCCGAGGCCGAGCCTTCGCGCAGCGCGACGACGACGTTCTTCGCGCCCGAGTCGCGCAGGTTCAGCGCGTGGGCGTGGCCCTGCGAGCCATAGCCCAGGATGGCGACCTTCTTGTCCTTGATCAGGTTCACATCGCAATCGCGATCATAATAGACGCGCATGGCGGTCCTCCATTGATTGATGCGCACAGGATAGGCGCATTGCGAAGATTGTCGGTTCATTGTTTGAAGATTTTCGCGCAATACGTTAAAGATCATTCCTGAAAATCTGCATTGACGGAATATTCATGCTCATCGACGACACCGACCGCAGGATCCTGCGCCAGCTGCTGGCGGAACCGGCGATGGCGACGGCGGATCTGGCCGAGCGCGCGGGGGTGACCACCGCGACCTGCTGGCGCCGGCTCGAGCGGCTGCGCGAGGGCGGGGTGATCCGCGGCGCGCAGGCGGTGATCGACTGGCGCGCGCTTGGCTGGGAGGTCGAGGTCAGCCTACGCTTCACCCTCGACAAGACCCATCCGCGCGCCTTCGACGAGTTTCTGGCGGCCGCGCGCGAGGTGCCCGAGGTGCTGGAGATCCAGACCTTCCTCGGTCAGACCGATGTGCGGCTGAACGTGATCGCGCGCGACATGGCGCATTGGCAGGAGATCTACCGCACCCGCATCCTGACCCTGCCGCATATTCAGGACACCGAGGCGCTGATGCTGATCTCGACGATCAAGGACAGCGCGGAGCTGCCGCTGTGATCGCGCTCGACGATACCGACCGGGCGATCCTGCGCGCGCTCGAGGCCGATGCGACGTTGAGTGCGGGGGCGCTTGGCCGCCGGCTGGGCCTGTCGCAGCCTGCCTGCTGGCGCCGGATCCGGCGGCTGGAAGAGGCCGGGGTGATCGCCGGGCGGCGGCTGGTGCTCGACCATGCCGCGCTCGGCTTCGGGGTGACGGTGTTCCTAGGGGTGAAGCTCGCCACCAAGGGCCGTGTCAGCCTCGAGGATTTCGAGCGCGCGGTGACCGCCATTCCCGAGGTGCAGGTGGTGCAGCACGTGCTGGGCCTCTTCGACTATCGCATCAAGGTGCGCGCCCGCGACATCGCCGATTTCGAGCGCGTGCTGCGGCGCCGGATCATGACCTTGCCGGGGCTTGGTCAGGTCGAGGCGAATGTGCTGCTGTCGGAAGAGCGGCTGCCGGGGCCGCTTGGCTGATTTCATGATCGCTCATTTTATGGGCGATGCGCCATTCCTGCGGGCATTCATGCCGTGTCGCGCGGCCGGAGCGGGGCAGGGCGCAGGGCGCGGGATGGACCTTCCCGCGCGCCGGGGATTGGATCGGGGCGAGAGGAAATGATGTTCGACACAGCCGGCCAGTCCCGCATGCAGCGCAGCCATGGCGAGGCCGCCGTGGCCTTTGATGGCACGCGCCTGACCGGGCTGCGGCAGAAGGGCTCGGGCAAGGCGCTGCTGCCGCGGGTGCGGGGCGTGCCGGAGGTGGTGTTTCTCAACACCTCGGGTGGGCTGACCTCGGGCGATACGCTCTCCTATTCCGTGACACTCGAGGGCGGTGCGCGTGCCGTGACCACCACTCAGGCGGCCGAGCGCGCCTATCGCGCGAATGCCGGCCCGGCGCGTGTCAGCGTGCACCACAAGGTCGGCCCGGGTGGATCGCTCGACTGGCTGCCGCAGGAGACGATCCTGTTCGAGGCCGCGAACCTCGCCCGCGAAACGGTGATCGAGCTTGCCCCCGACGCCGCCTGCCTGCTGCTCGAGGCGGTGGTTCTGGGCCGGGCGGCGATGGGCGAGACAGTGGAGACCTTGCAGTTTTCCGACCATCGCACCATCCTGCGGGGCGGAAAACCGGTGTTTTTCGAACCTTTCGCGCTGAATTCGAACATTCTGGCCCGTGGGCCGCGTGCCGCGATCCTGGGCCCCGCGCGCGCCTTCGCGACGCTGGTGCTCTGTGCCCCGGGCGCCGAGGATGCGGTCGCCGCCGCCCGTGCGGCGCTGACCGAGGCCGGGGTGGAGGGCGCCGCCTCGGGCTTTGACGGCAAATGCGTGGTGCGGCTGCTGGCCGGTGACGGCTGGCCGCTGCGCCGACAGATCCTGAAGCTGATGGATGCGCTGCGCCGGGGTGCTGCCCCGCCACGCGTCTGGCAATTGTAAGAGGGAACGATGAACCTGACCCCCCGCGAAAAGGACAAGCTGCTGATCAGCCTTGCCGCCATCGTGGCGCGCAACCGGCTCGAGCGCGGCGTGAAGCTCAACCACCCCGAGGCGATCGCGATCATCTCGGATTTCGTGGTCGAGGGCGCGCGCGCCGGCGTCTCGGTGGCCGAGCTGATGGAGACCGGCGCCCAGGTGCTGAGCCGCGAGCAGTGCATGGAGGGCATCCCCGAGATGATCCACTCGATCCAGGTCGAGGCGACCTTCCCCGACGGCACCAAGCTCGTCACCGTCCACCATCCGATCCGCTGAGGTGCCGCGATGATCCCCGGAGAAATCTTCCCCGCCGAAGGCGTGATCACCCTGAACGAGGGGCTCGAGGCGATCACCCTCACCGTTGCGAACACCGGCGACCGGCCGGTGCAGGTGGGTTCGCATTACCATTTCGCCGAAACCAACCCCGGCCTGAGCTTCGACCGCGCCGCGGCGCGCGGCTATCGGCTGGACATCGCCGCGGGCACCGCGGTGCGCTTCGAGCCGGGCCAGACCCGCGAGGTGCGGCTTGTGCCCTATCGCGGCGCACGCAAGGTGTTCGGCTTCAACCAGACCGTGATGGGGGACCTCTGATGCCCGCAACGATTTCCCGCGCCACCTATGCCGACATGTTCGGCCCCACCACCGGCGACCGGCTGCGCCTGGCCGATACCGATCTGATCATCGAGGTCGAGAAGGATCTCACCACCTATGGCGAGGAGGTGAAATTCGGCGGCGGCAAGGTGATCCGCGACGGCATGGGGCAAAGCCAGGTCAGCCGCGCCGCAGGCGCGATGGACACCGTCATCACCAACGCGCTGATCGTCGACTATACCGGCATCTACAAGGCCGACGTCGGCCTGCGCTCGGGCCGGATCGCCGGCATCGGCAAGGCCGGCAACCCCGACACCCAGCCCGGCGTCACGCTGATCATCGGGCCGGGCACCGAGATCATCGCGGGCGAGGGCAAGATCCTGACCGCGGGCGGCATGGATGCGCATATCCACTTCATCTGCCCGCAGCAGATCGAGGATGCGCTGGCCTCGGGCGTGACCACGATGCTCGGCGGCGGCACCGGCCCCGCGCATGGCACGCTTGCCACCACCTGCACCCCGGGGCCGTGGCACATCGGCCGGATGCTGCAAAGCTTCGAGGCCTTCCCGATGAACCTGGCGCTGGCCGGCAAGGGCAACGCCTCGCTGCCCGAGGCGCTCGAGGAGATGGTGAAGGCGGGGGCGAGCTCGCTCAAGCTGCACGAGGACTGGGGCACCACGCCCGCGGCGATCGACTGCTGCCTGTCGGTGGCCGACGCGATGGACGTGCAGGTGATGATCCACACCGACACGCTGAACGAAAGCGGCTTTGTCGAGAACACGCTTGCCGCCTTCAAGGGCCGCACCATCCACGCCTTCCACACCGAGGGCGCGGGCGGCGGCCATGCCCCCGACATCCTGCGCGTGGTCTCGGCGCCGAATGTGATCCCGTCCTCGACCAACCCGACGCGGCCCTACACCAAGAACACGATCGAGGAACACCTCGACATGCTGATGGTGTGCCACCACCTCGACAACAAGGTGCCCGAGGATGTGGCCTTCGCCGAAAGCCGGATCCGCAAGGAGACGATCGCCGCCGAGGATATCCTGCACGACATCGGCGCGATGTCGATCATCAGCTCGGACAGTCAGGCGATGGGGCGTGTGGGCGAGGTCATCATCCGCTGCTGGCAGACCGCCGACAAGATGAAGAAGCAGCGCGGGCGGCTGGCCGAGGAAGCCGGCGCCAACGACAACTTCCGCGTCCGCCGCTACATCGCGAAATACACGATCAACCCGGCGATCACCCATGGCATCGCCGCTCATATCGGCTCGGTCGAGGTCGGCAAGCGTGCGGACCTCGTGCTGTGGGACCCGGCCTTCTTCGGCGCCAAGCCCGAGATGGTGCTGATGGGCGGCATGATCGTCGCGGCGCAGATGGGCGACCCGAACGGCTCGATCCCGGCGCAGCCCTTCTATACCCGGCCGATGTTCGGCGCCTTCGGCAAGGCGCTGTCGGCAAGCTGCGCCACCTTCGTCTCCGAGGCGGCGGTGGCCGAGGGGGTGAGCGGCCGGCTTGGCCTCGAGAAGGAGGTGATCGCGGTCAAGGGCACGCGCGGCATCGGCAAGGCGGACATGAAGCTGAACACCGCGACGCCGATGATCGAGGTGAACCCGGAAACCTATGAGGTGCGCGCCGATGGCGAGCTGCTTGTCTGCGAGCCGGCGGAAAGCCTGCCGCTTGCGCAGCGCTACTTCCTCTATTGAGCGCTCAGCCCAGACCAAGCCCGGCGAACAGCCCTGCGCGCGGCAGCGTGCGCAGGGCGCCGGCCAGGTCCGGCAGGTCGAGCAGGGGCGGGCGTTCCTCGGCCGCGCGGCGCGAGGCCCGCAGCACGCGCGCGATCTTCTCGCGGGTATAGCCCGGATCGAGGCGGATCTCATCGGGCAGAAGCCGCGGGTCGAACACGCGGTGGCGCTGTGTCACCACCTCGATCTTGTGCCAGCGGCCGATCTTCGGCACCTCCGGCCGGGTCAGGAAGGCCGCGCGCAGTTCCGCTTCGCGTCGTCGCAGCCGGGCAATCTCGGCCCGGATGGCGACCAGCTCGTCGGCAGGGGATGTCAGATGCATCTTCGCCTCCCTTGCGAAGTTGAAGCCTCAGCCTGCGCCGCCATCTTTAAGAAACGTCTAACAACGAAGGTTCGAGATGACAGAACTTCCCCATGCGCAGGCCGTGGTGCCGAAGGGCCAGTGGCAGGGCGCGGCCGATCACGTCGCACTTGACTACGAGGGGCGTTTCCTGCGTCGCAAGCGGCTGGTCGCGGCGGGAGGGCTTGCCTTCCTTGTCGACCTGCCCGAGGTGGTGAACCTGACCGGCGGCGAGGCGTTTCGCCTCGATGACGGGCGCCTCGTCGAGGTGCGCTGCGGGCTCGAGCCGGTGCTCAGCATCTCGGGCGATCTGGCGCGCCTCGCCTGGCACATCGGCAACCGCCACACGCCGTGCCAGATCGAGCCCACGCGGCTCGTCATCCGCGCCGATCATGTGCTCGAGGCGATGCTGCGCCAGCTTGGCGCGCGGGTCACGGCGACCGTCGAGCCCTTCGCGCCCGAGGGCGGCGCCTATGGCATCGGGCGCACGATGGGCCACGATCACGGCCATTCCGGGGCAGGGCATTCACACGGGCCGGGGCAGTTCCATGTCCACCCCTGAGGCGCTTGGCCTGCTCAGCCTCGTGCAATGGCTATCGCCGGCCTTCCCGACCGGCGCCTTCGCCTATAGCCACGGGCTTGAACAGGCGGTGGCGGAGGGCGACGTGCGCGATGCGCCGGCGCTGGCGGCCTGGCTTGCCGACATCCTCGCCGATGGGGCGGGCTGGAACGACGTGGTGCTGCTGGCCTGTGCGCTGCGCGGCGAGGCGCTAGCGCCGCTCGCCGATCTTGCCAGGGCACTGGCTGGCAGTGCCGAGCGTCTGCACGAGACCGAGGCGCAGGGCGCGGCCTTCACCCGGGCGCAGGCCGAGATGACCGGCGTGCCGCTTGAGCCGCTGCCGCTGCCGCTTGCGGTGGCCCGGGCGGCGCGCGGCCTGGCCCTTCCGGCCGGGCAGGTGATTGCACTTTTCCAACATTCCTTCGCCTCGAACCTGGTCTCGGCGGGGGTCAGATTTATCCCTTTGGGACAATCGGCGGGGCAGGCGGTGCTGGCCGGCCTGCACCCGATGATCGCTGCGCTCGCCGCCCGCGCAGTTACGGCCACGCGCGCCGATCTGGCCAGCGCGGCCTTCCGCGCCGAGCTGCAGGCGGCGGCGCATGAAACGCTCGATGTAAGGATCTTCAAGACATGACGAACGGACCGCTTCGCGTCGGCATCGGGGGCCCGGTGGGCGTGGGCAAGACCACGCTGACCGAACAGCTGTGCCGCGCCTTGGCCGGCCGCTGCTCGATGGCGGTGGTGACGAATGACATCTACACCCGCGAGGATGCCGAGGCGCTGATGCGGGCGCAGGTGCTGCCGGCCGAGCGCATCCGCGGCGTCGAGACCGGCGGCTGTCCGCATACCGCGATCCGCGAGGATGCCTCGATCAACCTTGCCGCCATCGCCGAGCTGAACGCGGCTTTCCCCGATCTCGACCTCGTGCTGATCGAGTCGGGCGGCGACAACCTCGCCGCCACCTTCAGCCCGGAACTGGCCGATCTGACGATCTATGTGATCGACACCGCGGCGGGGCAGGACATCCCGCGCAAGCGCGGCCCGGGCGTCACCCGTTCGGACCTGCTGGTGGTGAACAAGACCGACCTGGCGCCCTATGTCGGTGTCGATCCCGTGCTGCTTGAATCCGACACGCAGCGCGCGCGCGGCCCCCGGCCCTATGTCATGGCGCAGCTGCGCCAGGGCCGGGGCATCGCCGAGATCATCGCCTTTCTCGAGCGCGAAGGGGGGCTCGCCCTGGCGGCGATTCCGACCTGATCGGCAGAAAAACCGACAAATTGATCGAAATGGTGCCCGGGCATTGCGCGATGCTCGGGCATTTGCCTGTTTTTTGAACATTTATCACGGATTTGTGCGGGCGGCGTGAGCGCCGCACCCGCCATCGCTTGCCGCAGCGCGGCGTGCTGCGCTCTGTTGATCTCAGCGGCACCGGAACCGGGCCGCGCCGCCGCAACCGGCGGCAGACAATCTGCCCGCGCATCGAACGACGGGCCGGAACAGGGGGATTTTCACGATGACGCGGTTTGGCAAACTGATGGCGGGTGCGGCGCTGGCCACGCTGTTTTCGGCGGGCGGCGCGCTCGCCGAAGGCGACACGATCAAGGTCGGTGTGCTGCACTCGCTGTCGGGGACGATGGCGATCTCGGAAACGACGCTGAAGGACACCGTCCTGATGCTGATCGACGAACAGAACAAGAAGGGCGGCCTTCTGGGCAAGAAGATCGAGCCGGTGGTGGTCGACCCGGCCTCCGACTGGCCGCTGTTCGCCGAGAAGGCGCGCGAACTGATCACCGTCGACAAGGTGGATGTGATCTTCGGCTGCTGGACCTCGGTCAGCCGCAAGTCGGTGCTGCCGGTGCTCGAGGAGCTGAACGGGCTGCTGTTCTACCCGGTGCAATACGAGGGCGAGGAAAGCTCGTACAACGTGTTCTACACCGGCGCCGCGCCGAACCAGCAGGCGATCCCGGCGGTGGACTATTTCCTGAACGAGCTCGGCGTGCAGAAATTCGCGCTGCTTGGCACCGACTATGTCTATCCGCGCACCACGAACAACATCCTCACCGCCTATCTCAAGTCGAAGGGCATCGCCGAGAGCGACATCTTCGTGAACTACACCCCCTTCGGGCAGTCGGACTGGTCGAAGATCGTGGCCGACGTCAAGGCGCTTGGCGCCGACGGCAAGAAGGTGGGGGTGATCTCGACGATCAACGGCGACGCGAACATCGGCTTCTACAAGGAACTCGCGGCCTCGGGCATCACCGCGGAGGACATCCCCGTCGTCGCCTTCTCGGTGGGCGAGGAGGAGCTTTCGGGGCTCGGCGAGGGCGATCTGAAGAACCTCGTCGGCCAGCTCGCCGCCTGGAACTACTTTGAGAGCGCCGACACCCCCGAGAACAAGGCCTTCATCGACGGCTGGCACAAATATACCGGCAACGACAAGCGCGTCACCAATGACCCGATGGAGGCCACCTATATCGGCTTCAACATGTGGGTGAATGCGGTGACCGCGGCCGGCACCACCAATGTCGACAAGGTCGAGGATGCGATGATCGGGCAGAAATTCCCGAACCTCACCGGCACCACGGCCGAGATGCTGCCGAACCACCACCTGACGAAGCCGGTGCTGATCGGCGAGATCCAGGCGGACGGCCAGTTCGACATCATCTCGCAGACCGACCCGGTGCCGGGCGATGCCTGGACCGATTTCCTGCCCGAATCCGCGGTGCTCGAGTCGGACTGGAAGACGCTCAAATGCGGCATGTACAACACCGACACCAAGACCTGCGTTCAGCTGAAGTCGAACTACTGATCGGCTTTGGCACCCAGGAGGGGGCGTTCGCGCCCCCTCCGACGACCCTTGCAGGGAAACCGAGATGCGCAAACTCCTTCTGGCGCTGAGTGCCTCGCTGTGCCTCGCGTTGCCCGGCCTCGCACAGGAAAGCGCCGCCCCCGTTCCGTCCGAACCGAGGGTGTTCGCCCCGGTTGTGACCGGCCTCGCGGCGGTGATCGCGGCGAATGCCGAGGCGATCGCCAAGCCCTCGCGCCAGACGATCGGCCCGGTGGTGGTGGCGATCGTCGCGGCGGGAGAGGGGGCGCCCGGCTTCCTCGCCGCCTGGGCCGACAAGCGGCTTGGCCAACGCAAGACCGACGGGGCGATCTTCGTGGTCGAGAAGCAGGGCGCCGGTTATGCCCTGAGCGACCCGGTCACCGGCGCCCCGGCCGGCACGGCGCCGAAAGCCGAGATTTCCGAAATCAAGCCGAACTCCGGCGTGCGCGGGCTGATCGCGGCGGCACTGGTGCAGTTCCAGCTCGCCGATCCCGACCCCGCGCAGCGCCGCGCCGCGCTCGAGGCGCTTGCCCGCGAGGGCGGGGCCGAGCATCTGGCCCCGCTCGCGGCCTCGATCGAGGGCGAGGGCGATCCGGCGATCAAGGCGCAGAAGGAACGCCTACTCGGCCTTCTGACCATCCGTTTCGGCGCCACGCCCGCCGACCGCGTCGCCGCGATCGGGGGCTTCGGCGCCGACATGGGGCTTGATTTTCGCGGCGCGATGAACCCGATCCTGACCACCACGCGCAAGGCCTTCGATGGCGCCCCTGCGGGCAACGTCGCGCAGGAGCTGCGCCCGGGGCAGGGCGGCTTCAGCGCCGAGGAGGCCTATGCGCTGCTCGTGGCCCAGGGGCTGGCGCCCAGGCGTCTGTCGCGGGCCGACCTGCGCGCGGCACTCGAGGCACACGTGGACAATGGCACGGTCGGCGGCGTGCCGCTGGCCGCGCTCGACGACCCGGCAAAGCGCGACGCCGCCTATACCGCGCTCGAAGCGGCCGGTGCCGTTCCCGCCGCCGCAACCGATGACGAGGTCGCGCGTGCCGTGGCCGCGCACCGCTACGCCGAGATCTACGCCGAGCCCGACGCCGCCGTCACCACGGCCGCCGCCGCGGCGCTGCAATCGGTCTCGCTCAAGGTCGACGCGATGCAGGGGATCGACCTCGGCCTTGATGCGCTCTCGCTCGCCTCGATCTACTTCCTCGCGGCGATCGGGCTTGCCATCACCTTCGGGGTGATGGGGGTGATCAACATGGCGCATGGCGAGTTCATCACCATGGGCGCCTATACCGGCTATGTCGTGCAGCTCTGGATCCACGATTACACCGCCTCGCTCCTCGTGGCGCTGCCGCTCTCCTTCGCCGTCACCTTCACGGCGGGTGTGGCGATGGAACGGCTGGTGATCCGCCACCTCTACAAGCGCCCGCTGGAAACGCTTCTGGCCACCTTCGGTATCTCGATCGCGCTGCAGCAGCTGTTCAAGAACATCTTCGGCACCCAGGCCCGCCCGCTCACCGCGCCCGGCTGGCTCGACGGCGCCTGGACGCTGAACGACATCGTCGGCATCTCCTACATCCGCATCGCGATCTTCGTGCTCGCGCTCGTCTTCCTCGGCCTCTACCTCTGGGTGATGAAGCGCACCCGGCTCGGCCTCGAGGTCCGCGCGGTGACGCAGAACCCGTCAATGGCGGCCTCGATGGGGATCAACCCCGACCGCATCAACATGCTGGCCTTCGGGCTTGGCTCCGGCATCGCGGGCATTGCCGGCGTGGCCATCGGCCTCTTCGCCAAGGTCACCTCGGAACTCGGCTCCGATTACATCGTGCAGAGCTTCATGACCGTGGTCGTCGGCGGTGTCGGCAATATCTGGGGCACGCTCGCCGGCGCCACCCTCGTCGGCTTCCTGCAAAAGGGGATCGAGGCGCTGAACCCCTCGAACACGCTCGCCGCGCAGACCTACATGATCCTCTTCATCATCATCTTCATCCAGTTCCGGCCGCGGGGCATCATCGCCCTCAAGGGCCGCGCGGCGGGGGACTGAGCATGACCCGGCACGCATCCCTCGCTCTGCATTCATCTTGCCCCAAATACCTCGGGGGGCCCGGGGGGCTGGCCCCCCGGCACGTCGCCGCAATCTCCGAGGCCCAGAGATGAAACCCGGCTTCCTCGCAAAGAACCCCTCGGTTCTCACCTTCCTCGCGCTGCTCGCGCTCTTCACCCTCGCGGTGACGCTGCTCTCGACCGCCTACGGGGCCGAGATCGTCTCGACCTCGATGGTGAAGACGCTGGGCAAGACGCTGTGCCTGTGCCTGATCGCGATCGCGATGGATCTGGTCTGGGGCTATACCGGCATCCTTAGCCTCGGCCATTTCGCCTTCTTCGGGCTTGGCGGCTATATGATCGGCATGTGGCTGATGGCTGCCCGCACCCGCGAGATCGTGCTCGCCTCCGCCGCGGGGGTGCTGCCGATGACGCCGCAGGAGATGAGCGACGCGATCGCGACGCAGATCTTCGGCGTCGTCGGCTCCTCCGAGCTGCCGGCGATCTGGGCCTTCGCCGGATCGCTGCCGATGCAGCTCCTGTTCGTCGTGCTGATCCCGGGGCTTCTTGCGCTCGTCTTCGGCTGGCTCGCCTTCCGCTCGCGCGTCACCGGGGTTTACCTGTCGATCCTGACCCAGGCGATGACCCTCGCGTTGTCGCTCTACCTGTTCCAGAACGACTCGGGGCTGCGCGGCAACAACGGGCTCTCCGGGCTGCAGAACATCCCCGGCCTTGCCGCCGATCAGGACCACCTGTCGGTGTGGTTCCTCTGGGCCTCGGCCGCGGCGCTCGGGCTCGGCTATCTGCTCGCCAGCTTCGTCACCTCGGGCAAGTTCGGCTCGGTGATGCGCGGCATCCGCGACGACGAGGCGCGGGTGCGGTTCCTCGGCTATTCGGTCGAGGGCTACAAGCTCTTCGTCTTCACCCTGACCGCGGTGATCGCCGCGATCGCCGGCGCGCTCTACTATCCGCAGGCGGGCATCATCAACCCGGCCGAGATGGCGCCGATTGCCTCGATCTATCTCGCGGTCTGGGTGGCGATCGGGGGCAGGGGGCGGCTTTACGGCGCGGTGATGGGGGCGGCTTTCGTCTCGCTCGTCTCGACCTGGTTCACCGGCGGGCGGGCGCCCGACGTGAACTTGGGGATCTATACGGTGAAATGGGTCGACTGGTGGCAGGTGCTGCTGGGGCTCAGCTTCGTTCTGGTCACGCTCTTCGCGCCGAAGGGGCTGTCGGGGCTTGTCGACCTGCTTGCCGGGCTGCGGGCGCCCTGGCGCGGGGGCGATCCGCTCGGCCCCGATGACGGGGCGCTGCGCGAAGAGGAGGCGGTGGAATGAGGGCGCTGCTCGAGGTCTCCGGCATCTCCGTCTCCTTCGACGGTTTCCGCGCGATCAACAACCTGTCCTTCTCGATCGGCCCGGCCGAGCTGCGCGCGGTGATCGGCCCGAACGGGGCGGGCAAGACCACCTTCATGGATATCGTCACCGGCAAGACCCGCCCCGACGAGGGCCGCGTGCTCTGGGGCGAGAAATCGGTCAACCTGCTGCGGATGAACGAGGCCCAGATCGCCCGCGCCGGCATCGGCCGCAAGTTCCAGCGCCCGACGGTGTTCGAGGACCAATCGGTGGCCGAGAACCTGATGATGGCGCTGAAGGCCGCGCGCGCGCCCTGGAAGGTGCTGGTCTGGCGCCCCCGCCCGGCCGATCACGCCCGCGTCGCGGCGCTGGCGGCGCAGGTCGGGCTTGCCGACAGCTTGACGCGGAAATCCGGGGAATTGTCGCACGGTCAGAAACAATGGCTCGAGATCGGCATGCTGCTGGCGCAAGAGCCGCGGCTTTTGCTGGTCGACGAGCCCGCGGCGGGGATGACTTTGGCCGAACGCGAGCAGACCACCGCGCTGCTGGTCGATCTGGCGAAGACCCGCGCCGTGGTGGTGGTCGAACACGACATGGATTTCGTGCGCCGACTGAACTGCCGGGTCACCGTGCTGCACGAGGGATCGGTGCTCGCCGAGGGCTCGCTCGATCACGTCACCGCCGACCGGCAGGTCATCGAAGTCTATCTGGGGCGCTGAACATGCTGGAAACCAAGGGGCTTACGCTTCACTACGGCGGGTCGCAGATCCTTTACGGCATCGACATGGTGGCGAAGGCGGGCGAGGTGACCTGCATCATGGGCACCAATGGCGTGGGCAAGACCTCGCTCCTGAAGGCGATCTCGGGCACCCATCCGCGCTCGGGCGGCACGCTTGTCCTTGATGGCGAGGAGGTGCCGCGGGTGCCGCCGCAGGGCATGGCGCGGCGCGGCCTCGGCTATGTGCCGCAGGGGCGGATGATCTTTCCGCTGCTCAGCGTGCGCGAGAACCTGGAAACCGCCTTCGCCGTTTTGCCGAAATCCGAGCGCTTTATCCCCGACGAGATCTA
>VSSQ01000443.1_pt1 | contig 28908 bp, 18 predicted proteins | sample 4763081 | NCBI WGS metagenome assembly VSSQ01 (sample SAMN12137344, study PRJNA551015) | bioreactor metagenome | isolation source: SDC9 anaerobic chlorinated ethene degrading culture | place: USA: Knoxville, Tennesee | collected 2015-01-01
ATTTTTGTCCATGTTGATTTGGGTTTTTGTGTCAACTTTTTTCAGGACAAGTCAAGATAAGGTTTAATGAGATTGAAATAAGGATTGCCTTCTTTTATATCCTTTTTTCTCTTATTGCGTTAGGCATTATTTAGGAGTCAAACTTTATTCTTTAAAGTTTTTTACTATCTTTGTGGCTTAAATAATATATAATATTTATCTGTTTGTATGAAAATTACTGATATTGTAAAGGTTTTAGATGCCCAAGTTGTTGTTGGGCGAGAGGATATGGATTATAGCATTAATCATGGTTTTGCTTCCGATTTGATGTCGGATGTTTTGACTTTGGAAGAAGAACACTTAATTCTTATAACTGGATTATGTAATAATCAAACTATTCGTACTGCAGAAATGGCTAATATTTCTGTAATTTTGTTCGTTAGAAACAAACAGGTTTCACAAGATATGATTGAGCTTGCTTTGGAGAATGACATTATTATTATTTCTTGCAAGTATTCAATGTTTAAAACTGTTGGCGTACTATATGAAAATGGGCTTGAGCCTGTTTATTAATTTTTTTTGTAGGATATGATGCATAATGAATTTACAGTTGTTGAGGGCGATTTTGCTAATGCTGGTAAGGCTTCAAGCGAAATTAAGAAAACTTTAAAACAACTAAATATAGATAATCAAAAGATAAAGAAAATTGTTGTTGCAGTTTATGAAGCAGAGGTTAATGCTATTGCTCATGCTTATGGAGGTACAATTTATGTTGATTTGGACGAGGAAAAGATTTGTGTTTTGATTAAGGATAAAGGACCAGGAATTCCTGATATTGCTCGAGCAATGGAAAAAGGTTTTTCTACTGCTTCAGCAAAGGTTAGAGAAATGGGATTTGGAGCAGGAATGGGTTTGCCAAATATAAAAAATAATGTTGATGAGTTAGATATTCAAACAGAGGTTGGAGTTGGAACTGAGATTAAGATGATTGTTAATTTTAACTCTTAATTTTTTAAGATTATTGAACAATGAATGAAAACTATTTCTATCATGCTTTAAGAATTGACCATAAGATTTGCTTTGGGTGTACTCTTTGTATGCGTAATTGTCCAACTGAGGCAATAAGAGTTCGCAATGGTAAAGCCACAATTTATGAGAATAAATGTGTAGATTGTGGAGAATGCTACAAGGTTTGTCCTTCTGGAGCGGTTTATGTTGCAGAGGACGATTTCCAAAGTATTTACAATTTTAAACATAGAGTTGTTTTAATGCCATCTGTCTTTTTGGGGCAGTTTCCTGAAGAGATTAAGGCTTCGCAGGTCTATTCAGTAATAACAGAAATTGGGTTTAATCATGTTTTTGAAGTTGAGGCTTCAGCTTTTTTGCATTCCATACTTTCAAATAAGTATATTCGTGAGAATGAAACAAGGAAACCACTTATTTCAACCTTTTGTCCAGCCATTGTACGTCTAATTCAAGTTAAGTTCCCTGCTTTGGTTGATAATCTTATTCCTATTAAAGCTCCCGTTGACTTCACTGCAATTTATATTAGAAAGAAACTAATTGAAGAAGGAGCTAATCCAGAAGATATAGGAATATTCTATATAACTCCATGTGCAGCAAAGATTGCCGCAACTAAATCTCCTGTTGGAGAGGATGTTTCAACTGTTGATGGTGTTTTGAATATGGACACCATGTATAATATTGTTTTGAAGGAAATCAAACAAAAGAAAGAGTTTAGTAAGAATATTACTGCAAATAATGATGTTACTTCCGATTGTGTTATCTTTTCTTTAACGAATGGCGAAAGGCGTTTGAATAATTTTAAGAAGAGCTTTGCCATTGATGAGATACATAATGTTATAGAGTTCTTAGAAAGGGTGGAGGATGATGAAATTGAAGATTTGGACTTTTTGGAACTTAGAGCATGTGATGAGAGTTGTGCTGGAGGAATATTAACATGTGGAAACAGGTTCTTGATTAATGATAGGATGATGCAAAGAGCTAAGAAATTGGCGGAAAGAGAACGCAACGGAGAAACTTCAAGAAGAAAAGCTATTATGAACGAAAGGGAGTACTTAACTCAAAACTCTCATGTTGGTAAAATAAAACCAAGAAGTATGATGGTTTTGGATGAGGATAGAAGCGTTGCTTTCCAAAAGCTTACAAGGATAAAGGAAATTGAATCAAAACTTCCTCACACCGATTGTAATGTTTGTGGAGCACCTTCTTGCCATGCATTGGCTGAGGATGTAGCTTTCGATAGAGCTGAAATGACCGATTGTGTTTTTATGCAGCGTAATCTTGAAAAAAGAGGATCTTTAAAGGTTGAGGAAAGTGTTGAGATTATGAAGAATATTTGGGGAGAAGATAAATTAAAGGACTACATTTTAAATAAATAACCTTTAAGAATAATCAATAAATAAATATCAAATGAATAATAAAGATTGGGGTTTAAAAGTTTTTTCTTTCTTGTTTCTTCTTTTTATTGCAATAGTGAGTAATGCTCAAAATTTAAGAATTGAGCTCAAGGGAGAAAATATTGGAGGGAAAACTATTAAGCTAATTTCTATAATGGATAATCTTTCCAATTTGGAGACAGAAATTGCAAGCAAGCAACTAAATCAAACAGATACTGTGGTTAATTTTTCTGTTTTGATTGAAAACACTTCCTTTATGAAAATAAGGATTGAAACCTTCGATTATGGTTTTATTGCTCAAAAGGGAGCATCCTACAATATGAGATTATTACCTTTTGATTTCAATATTAAGGATTCAATTAATACACTTTTCTATAAATTTGAACTACCAATAATTATTGAAAATACAACTGATAACAATCTTAATAGAACTATTTATTCTATTGATACAACAATTGAAAACTATTTAATTGATAACAAAAAGGAAATTCTATTTTATAGAGATAAAAAGAAGGTTGATTCTCTAAAACTAATGGTTTATTCATTAATTGATTCTGCACAGAGCAACTACATTAATGATTATGTAAAATATTCTCTTGGTAAGATAGAATTTTCTTCAAAGACAATAAACGACAAAAAGCTTAAGGCTCAACTTTTCTATGATAAACCTATACTTTATGACAATATAGGTTATATGGATTGTTTTGAAGTTGTTTATGGACACTATTTTACTGAAGGAAACAAGGTAATTACCAAGCAAAACCTTATTCGCTGGTTTGAGAATAATAATTACTTTTCTTTAATAGATTCTTTAGGGGTTGATACATTATTGAAGAATGAAGTTTTTAGAGAATTAGTTTTCCTTAGGGGAATGAAAGAAGCTTATTTCTCAACCCAATATAATAGTCTTAATATTGTAAGCATGCTCGAGAACTTTATTTATCAAACCAAATTCAAGGAACATGTTAAAATTGCAAAGAATCTATTAGAGCTTTTTTCTCAAAAATCATATTATGGCTCCAATGCCAAAGAGTTTTCATTGCAAGATATTCATAATAACTATATAACCTTAGATAAATTTAAGGGTAAGCCTCTAATTCTGAGTTTCGTTAAGCTTCATGAACCTTCATGTCTTAGGGAGTTGAACATGATGTATAGTTTTGTTGATACACTAAAAGATAACTTTAATTTTCTAACAATAGCTTGTGATAATAGCTTGGATGCCTTGTTTAATTTCTTAGTAAATTCTAATGTTGGAGTAAGATATAAATGGGATTTTGCTCATTTTGGAGGTAATTGGGATTTGTTGAAAGCTTATAATGTTGCTGTTTTCCCAACCTTTATTTTAATTGACTCAAAGGGCACAATTATTCAAAATCCAATGCGAAAGCCTTCTGAAGGGAGTTTAATACCCTTTGTCCCAAGAAAAGAAGTTGTTAAAGAGAAATTTTTCCTTGACCCAAAATAAAGCTGAGTTTTTGGAGTTTTGTGATAAAGTATGTAAATTTGCCTTTTTAAAAATAAAATCAAACGCAGATGTCTGATAGTATAGTAATAATCCCAACCTACAACGAGAAAGAGAATATAGAGAATATTATTCGCACGGTGTTTTCTTTAGAGAAAGACTTTGATGTATTAATTATTGATGATGGTTCTCCCGATGGAACAGCTCAAATTGTAATGGTGCTAACTAAAGAATTCCCTCAAAGACTATTTCTTGAACAAAGAAAAGGGAAATTGGGTTTAGGAACGGCCTACTTACACGGATTTAAATGGGCATTAAATAAAGATTATAATTACATCTTTGAAATGGATGCCGATTTCTCACATAACCCACAAGATTTAATTCGACTTCATAAAGCTTGCAGTAATGGAGCAGACCTTGCAATTGGTTCTCGTTATGTTGGAGGGAAGATTTCTGTTGTCAATTGGCCTATAGGTAGAGTTATTATGTCTTATTATGCTTCCTATTATGTCCGTTTTGTTTTGGGTATGCAAATTTCTGACGCAACTGCTGGTTTTGTTTGTTACAGAAGGGAATTACTGAGTAAGATGAATTTTGAAAAAGTTAAGTTTATTGGATATGCTTTTCAAATTGAAATGAAATTTACTGCATATAAGCTTGGTTTTAAACTTGAAGAAGTCCCAATTATTTTCGCAGACAGAGTTTTGGGACAATCAAAAATGAGTATGAAAATATTTAAGGAAGCTTTCTTTGGAGTTTGGAATTTAAAATTTAGAAATTGGAAAAAGTACAATAACAATTAGAATATATTTGATAAAGAATAATTAGAAAAATGAAAAGAAGATTTTGTTTATTACTACTATTAATTAGTCTATCTGGTTTTTCATTTGCTCAAGGCAAAATGATAAAGATTGAGGATGTTCAAAATAGAAAATACTACATAAAAGAGATTTACGACGTTCAGTTTATGGGTAAGAGCGATTCTTATTCCTATACAAAAGATGGGAAAACTCTTTGGATTGGAAGCCTTAAGCAAGAACCTAAAGAGTCATTGCGCTTGGAAGATATTAGTCCAAAACCATCAATCTTTATGGGGATAAAATATATATCTGATAATGAGTTTGTTTATTCAACTGAGAATAATGAAAAATATGTTTATAACCTTAAAACCAAATCAACCCAAAAATTATATTCAATTGAAAAGGAATGGGGTTTTGTAGAAGTAAGTGAAAAAAATAATAGTATTGCCTTTAAACGAGACGATAACCTTTATGTTAATATAGATTCAAGGATAAAACAAATTACTAATGATGGCTCAAGAGATATTGTTTATGGAGAAGCTGTTCATAGAAATGAATTTGGAATTGAAAAGGGTTTGTTTTGGAGTAAGGATGGACAAAAGCTTGCTTTCTATAGAATGGATCAATCAATGGTTGCAGACTATCCTTTAGTTAATACTCAAGAAAGAATTGCAAAGCACACTCCTATAAAATATCCTATGGCTGGAGAGAAATCACATGAAGTTTTGGTTGGAGTTTATGATGTTAATACAGAGAAAACGATTTATTTAAAAACAAGAGAAAATGAGTCATCTCCAGAAAGAGAAATGTATTTGACTAATATTTCTTTTTCTCCAGATGGAAAAATAGTTTATGTTGCTAAACTAAACCGTTTGCAAAATCATCTTTGGTTTGAAAGCTATGATGCAAACACTGGAAACAAACTTATAACACTTTTTGAAGAAACCGCCATAAAATATGTTGAACCAGAATCTCCAATGGTATTTATTCCAAATTCAAATCAATTTCTTTGGTTAAGTGAAAGAGATGGCTTCAATCATATATATTTATATGATAATTATGGTAATCTAATTAAGCAACTAACTAAAGGTGATTGGATGGTAACATCAATTGAAGGATTTAATGATAAGGCTGATGAGGTATTTTTCTATGCAACTAAAGATTCTCCAATTGAAAAAAACTTCTATGGAGTAAGTCTAAAGAGTGGAAAGATTACAAGATATTCTCTTGGTAGTGGAACACATAATGTTGCGTTCAATTCAAAAGGTACTCTATTTATTGACACCTATACCAACTACAACGATACTCCATCTAAAAGTCAATTAGTAGATAAAAAAGGAAAAGTAATTAGAGTTTTGAATGAGAGTGAAGATGCTTGGAAGGATTTAGAAAAACCAATTATTGAAATTTCTACTCTTAAGGCTAATGATGGAACTGATTTGTATTATAGAATGATTAAACCTAAAAACTTTGATCCAAATAAAAAATATCCTGTTTTGGTTTATGTTTATGGAGGACCTCATGCACAATTAGTAACTAATTCATGGCTTGGAGGAGCAAATAATTTCTTTATGTTCTTAGCTCAACAAGGTTTCATTGTTTGGACTTTGGATAATAGGGGTTCAGCTAATAGAGGATATGCATTTGAAAGTGCAATTTGGCATAATTGTGGAGATATTGAAGTGAAAGATCAAATGGTAGGGGTTAATTATTTAAAGACTCTTCCTTATGTTGACAGTGAAAGAATAGGCGTTGATGGTTGGAGCTATGGAGGTTTTATGACAATTTCTCTTATGTTAAAACAACCTAATATTTTCAAAGCTGCTTCAGCTGGAGGACCAGTTATTGATTGGAAATGGTATGAAGTTATGTATGGAGAAAGATATATGGGAACACCACAAGATAATCCAAAAGGTTATGAAAATGCAAGTTTAATTAATCATATTGACAGCCTAAACGGAAAACTACTAATTATTCAAGGATACCAGGATAATACTGTTGTTCCTCAACATTGTATTGAGTTTTTGAGAAATGCAGTTAAAAAGGATAAACTAGTTGATTTCTTCCTTTATCCTGATCACGAGCATAATGTTAGAGGTAAAGATAGAATTCATCTTTACAAAAAGATTTACCAATTCCATAAGGATAATTTGCTAATGCAAAAATAACCCTTATATAATTAAAAATAAACTAAGGATATTTGAAAATATACTTGACTTATTTTTACGTAAGTCAAGTATATTTTTAGAAAAACAGGACAAAATAATTTAAAGAATAATACAGAAAAATATATGTTTACAGGGATTATAGAAAAAATGGCAAAAGTTGTTGCTATTGAACAAGAAAATACAAACTACCATTTTACTTTGGGAGTAGATTTTGCTAAAGAACTAAAAATTGACCAATCTATGGCTCATGATGGTTGTTGTTTGACTGTTGTTAAGTTGGATTATGACAAAAATCAATATGTTGTAACTGCAATGAAGGAGACTATGGATAAAACCAATCTTTCATCTTGGCAAGTTGGAACAGAAGTTAACGTTGAACGTTCTATGAAGATGGATGGACGCTTTGACGGACATATTGTTCAAGGACATGTTGACCAAATAGCTCGTTGCGTTAAAGTAATTGATGAAAATGGTTCATGGAGATACTTTTTTGAATATGATAGTGATAAAAGTAGCTTCACTGTTCCTAAGGGTTCAATTTCAGTTAATGGAGTTAGTCTAACAGTTGTTGATTCTGAAAAAGGGATGTTTTCAGTTTCAATAATTCCATTTACTCAACAAGTTACAAATTTTCACAATTTTAAGGTAGGCACAATCGTAAATATTGAGTTTGATGTTTTTGGCAAGTATGTTCAGAGACTATTGGAACAATATCTTGGAGAAAAGAAAAATGATTGAAAATCAACAAATGCCCGATAGGGCGGTAATGGTTGGAGTAGCAACTCCAATGAATCCTTTTGAGAAGACACAAGAATATTTAGAGGAACTTTCGTTCTTGATTGATACAGCTGGAGGAGTTGCAGTTAAGAGTTTTATCCAAAGACTTCCTTACAATGATCCAAGAACCTTTGTTGGTAGTGGAAAGTTAGAAGAAATTAAAGAATATATAAATGCAGAAGAAATTCAATTTGTTGTTTTTGATGATGAACTTTCTCCTTCTCAGATGCGAAATATTGAAAATCAATTAAATTGTCAAGTTCTTGACAGAACTGGATTGATTTTAAATATTTTTGCTCAAAGAGCTAGAACTTCACATGCTAAAACTCAAGTAGAATTGGCTCAATATCAATATTTACTACCTCGTTTAACTCGTATGTGGACTCACCTTGACCGTCAAAAAGGAGGTCTGAATATGAGAGGAACAGGAGAAACTCAGCTTGAAACAGATAGGAGAATTATACTTACAAAAATTTCCCTTCTTAAAGAGAAATTAAAGGAAATTGATAAACAAAAGATTGTTCAGAGAAAAAGTAGAGAGAGTTTAATAAGGGTTGCATTGGTAGGATATACAAATGTTGGAAAATCAACTCTAATGAATCTTCTTGCAAAGAGTGAGGTGTTTGCTGAAAATAAATTGTTTGCTACCCTCGATACTACTGTAAGAAAGGTTGTGATTGACAATCTTCCTTTCCTATTAACTGACACTGTCGGATTTATTAGAAAACTACCTCATGGATTGATTGAAAGTTTTAAATCTACATTAGACGAGGTAAGAGAAGCTGATGTTTTGGTTCATGTTGTTGATATTTCACATTCTGGTTTTGAAGAACAAATTGAAGTGGTTAATCAAACTTTGGAAGAAATAAAGGTAAATGACAAACCAATTATTATGGTGTTTAATAAAATTGATGCTTATCAATTTGTAAAAAAAGATGAAGACGATTTAACTCCAATAGAAAAGGAAAATTGGTCATTAGAGGATTTGAAAGCTTCTTGGATGGGTAATAGTTCAATGCCTTCATTTTTTATTTCAGCCAAAGAGAAAGAGAATATTGAAGAGTTTAAAAAAGCTATGTATGATTCCATTAAACGTTTACATGCTTTAAGGTATCCATATAATAATTTCTTATATTAAAACGCAAAATAAATAATTATAAATATGTTACAAACAGAAACACCTTCTGCCGCTGCAGAAAAACTTGCGGAGCATGCTGATAAGGTTGCAACAAATGTAGAAAGTGTAACTACTGCTGCAACTCAATCAACAGTTGAAACAGTTAAGCAAAGTATTGACATGATTCAACAATTACAACAAAAAGGAATTAATCTTTTGCTTGATTATGGTCCAAAAATTCTTGTAGCACTACTTTTGCTTTGGTTAGGATTTAAATTAACCAACTTCTTATGTAAAAGAATTAAGAAACTTATGGTTAAGAGGGAAGTAGATTCTTCTTTGGTCCCTTTCATTATTCAAGTAATTTCAATTGTCCTAAAAATACTAATTATTCTAAGTGTAATAAGTATTATCGGTATTCCAATGACTTCATTTATTGCTCTTTTAGGAGCAATGGGCTTGGCAATTGGTATGGCTTTCTCTGGTACTCTTTCCAATATTGCAGGTGGAGTTGTACTTTTGGTTTTAAGACCATTTAAATCTGGCGACTATATTGCAGCTCAAGGAACAGAGGGAACGGTTAAGTCTGTTCAAATATTTACAACTGTGCTTATTACTCCTGACAATAAAACAATTTCAATTCCAAATGGGCCTCTATCTTCAGGAACAATAACCAATTTTTCTTTATTAGAAACAAGACGTTTGGATATAAATATTAAATTGGCTCATGGAGTTAATGCAAGTTTAATAGCAAGTGATATACTTAATATTTTAAATCAAGACCAAAGGGTTTTGAAAGAACCTGAACCTGTTGTGCTAACTCAAATAACAGAATCTTCCTTAACTCTTAGCTCAAGAGTTTGGGTTAAAACTGAAAACTATTGGGATGTTCATACAACTTTAAGCAAGAATATTTATCAATATCTATTCGATAATAAAATAGATGTTCCTATTGTTAAAATATAATTCGTTACAATAAAAAATAAAAGATGAGCAAGTCCAATCCTCTTAAATTATTTTCTTTCAATAAAATAATTATTCCTCTAATATTGGGGATTGGAGTTGCTATTTTCCTTGTTGCAAAAGATTTTTCTGAGCCAATAATTTCAGAAGTCCCTTTTGGAGAAGGTGCTTACTATTGGGTTGATGCAAATAATGATGATGCAAAAGAATTGAGTGAACTTCATTATGCCGATAGTAGTAATAAGGGAAATATCAAGGTTGATTATCAAAAGAATATTTTAAAGAATATTATTAAAACTTGGACATGGGGTTCAACTTTCTGTTTGTTGATTGCAATGTTCTTTGCCATGATGAGAGATTTAATGTATATGTATAGATTACGTTTTCTCTCCGATAAGCAACTTTCTTGGAAAAAATGCTTTCAGATTATTATGCTTTGGGAGTTTAGTTCTGCCATAACCCCTACGGTAGTTGGTGGATCTGCAGTAGCTTTTTTTATTGTTTCTTTAGAAGGGATTGGAGTGGCACGTTCAACAGCCATTGTTATGATTACTGCACTTTTGGATGAACTTTTCTACATTATAATAGCTCCTATTGCTATACTTATTGTAGGAGTTAATCTTGCCTTTATTCATGATTTTGACTTTAGTGTATTTGGTCAGAAGTTTGGAGTAATTACTGTTTTCTTTATTGGATATGGTTTTATGTGTTTGCTTACAATAATCATTCTTTTAGCAATTTTTATTTATCCAAGAGGTTTCAAGTGGGTTCTTTATTCCTTATCTCGCAAAAAAATATTTAATAAAAGTAAATCAAAATTACAAAAGATTGGAGATGATGTAATTGTTTCTTCAAAAGAATTTAAAGGTAAAAGCTTATGGTTTTGGCTTAAAGCCTATTTTATCACTATAGGTTCATGGATATCAAGATTTTTAGTTGTAAACTTCTTAATTTTAGCTTTTACTCCAATTGCAGACCATGTTTGGGTTTTCGCAAGGCAGCTGGTTATGTGGATTATTCTTTGCATAAGTCCAACTCCTGGAAGCACTGGAATTGCTGAATTCGCATTCCCAGTATTCTTTAGAGAATTTATCCCTCTTGGACTTAGTTCAACTCTATCTGTCCTTTGGAGGATATTCACGTACTATCCTTACATAGTTTTAGGATTAATTGTTCTCCCAATTTGGACAAAGAGAGTTATTACTCGCCAAAAGCTAAAGAAAAGAGATATTCATGAATAGATTATATAATCTAATTCTAACAAGTAATTACATAATAAAATTTAATCACTGACTTTTTTTATTTAATCACCGACTTTTTTCAATTAGTCGGTGATTAAATTAATTCATCAGCTAATTTTTCAAAGCTAATTCCATCAAAGTTACCTGAACTCATCATTAGTAAATTACTATTCTCCCATTTATTTTCTTTGATGGCTTTAATAACTTCATTTGAATCAGTGCAAACCTTTATATCTTCTCTGCCAAAAGAAGTGTAAACTTCCTCTGGGGTTATTGCAGGCAATCTCTTGTGAGCAATTGTATGAGGATTAAAGTAAACTATTGCATAATCAGCCTTATCCATAGCTCCATTATACTGCAAAAGAAATTCTTTAGTCAAACTGCTAAAGGTGTGAAGCTCCATTGCAGCAACAAGTTTTCTTTGAGGGTACTGGTCTTTAAGAGCAGAAATGGTTGCTTTAAGTTTGGATGGAGAATGTGCAAAATCCTTGTAAATGGCAACATTTCCATTCTTCTTTATAAGTTCCAACCGTTTTGATGCTCCAGTAAAACTTTCAATTGAATGCAAGAAATCGTTATTGCTTATTCCGATTTCTTGACAAACCAACATTGCACCATAAAGATTCATCAAATTATGATTGCCAAAAATTGAAATAGGGTATTCTTTCCCTTCCCAAATTATGGTTGTTATTCCATTCTCAATTCTATTAGGAATTATATTATATGGTAGCTTTTTAATATCTTGTCTTGAATTTTGAGCAACTTCCTTCACGTTTTGGTCTTCCATACAATATATTAAAGAACCTCTTTCTTCAATTTTTTGACAGAATATTCTAAATTGGTCAACATAGATTTCAAAAGTAGGGAATACATTAATATGATCCCAAGCAATACCACTAATTAAAGCAATATTGGGTTTGTAAAGATGAAATTTAGGACGAAGGTCAATAGGGGAAGTTAAGTATTCATCACCTTCCAAAACCATATATTTAGCCTTCTCGCTAATTTTAACCATAACCTCAAATCCTTCAAGTTGAGCTCCAACCATATAGTCAGTGTCAATATTCATCTTATTCATAACATGAAGAATCATTGCAGTTATGGTTGTTTTACCATGACTACCACCAATAACAATCCTTTCCTTGTCTCTAGACATTTCATATAAAAACTCAGGATAGGAGAATATCTTTAAATTCATTTCCTGAGCTTTAATAAGTTCTGGGTTGTCTCTCTTTGCATGCATTCCCAAAATAATTGCATCTAAATCCTTTGTTATATTATCTCTGTTCCATCCTATTTCTTTTGGCAAAAGACCATATTTCTCCAATTTGGATTTTGCTGGATCAAAAATTTCATCATCAGAACCACTAACAATATATCCTTTCATATGTAACGCAATTGCAAGATTATGCATTGCACTACCTCCAATTGCAATAAAATGTACTTTCATAGATTTATTTATTTACCGACAAAATTAATAATTATTCTCTCTAAGGAGTAAAAAAAAAGAAAAAAGTTTGTTTTTTTCAAATTCAGTTGTATATTTGCAAGTTGTAAATAATGAATAAAATTAATCAAATAAGTTTTAACAAAAACAAAAATTAATCATGAAAAAAACAATTTTACTAATTGCAGCTCTTGTTATAGGAGCTACAAGTGCAAATGCACAAAGGTTTATTTCAAAAGATTATGTGCCTTCAAAAAATAAGGCTATATCTACTGCTGAAATAACACCAAGCAAAAAGCAATCTGCAAATTTAAGAAAGGATTTCACTTATGGAACTCCAGCTATGACAGTTAAGTTTAATGATGCTAACCAATATGTTATTCAAAACCTTCCAGGTCACACTGGTGGAACAAATGCAGGTCAATGGCGCGTATTGGACACTACTGCTGCATCTACAACAATCCTTCAATCAACATATCCAAGATTATATAGCTATTTTGGAATGTCAACTCGTGGTTATTATTGGTTTAACCAATTATTAAGCGGAGAGGTTGGAGATGGTTATGCTTTAGTTTCTCCTTTAGAAGTTTTCTACGCTGATGGTCAAGTTAACACAAAAGTATATAACACTGCAATTAAATTAACTGATGGTTTCGCAACTCAAGGTTTTAATACTGTTGATGTTGTTTTCAATCAATACACAATGCGTTTCAACCAAGACCGTTATTTCATTGATTATAGTACTGATCCTAATTTTACAACTTATGATTCAATCGAATTTAATATTAAAAATATTGAAATGGATGTTAATGTAGATACTCGTAATCAGAAAGTTGTAACCCTTCCAGTTGCTAATTCAGTTGATAAAGCGGCTTTATATATTCGTTTCCGTTACATATGTCCTACATTAACTCAAACAAATCTTCCATCTGGATATCGTTGGATAATTGATGAAGTTAATGTTTATGATGGTCCAGAATACAGAATGAATGTTATTTCTACAGGTCATTTCTATGCAGCTTACGGAGTTGTTCCTCAAGGTATTGCTTTAGATACAGTTTATTTCAATGCTGTTATCGAAAATACTGGTGGAAACACTTTGTATAATGCTTCAGTTGAAGAATTAGCTCATAATGCTACAAATTATGAATTTCCAAATGTTTTTGGTTCTTTAATTTCTTCATATGTTAATCATTCTACTCCTCAAAACTTAACAACTGCTACAAGAGTTGATACTGTTACAGACAATTCTGGTTCAATTACTGGTTATGATATAAGAAGACACGTTGAAATAGAAACAGCTGGAGCAAGATTGTATAACACTGGAGACCCTGGTCTTTATGGACTTTCTACAGGAGTTAAATATCTTCAATCATTAGATAGCACAACTTATCAAGTTCTTCCAATGCAAGATTCAATTTACTACAGAGTATCTCCAATGCCAGTTTCAACTGATCCAGTTGCAACAGCTCGTTGGGCTACTGACGCTGATGTTTTAATTGAAGGTTATGCTTGGGCTTATGGATTTGACGGAGGATATATTGGAGATAATGTACCTGGATCTATAGTTGCAGGTTACGAAGTTTGTAACCGTTTCGTTACTCCTAACGATTTAGATACTACAGCAGGTAATGCAATTTATGCAAAGGGAGTTGAAATTGTTCCAGCTGCTGATTCATGCGATGCAGGATTAAGAATTCAAGTTTCTCTAAAATATTATGACTTCACTCCAGGAACAGCTGCTGATGCTTTAATCGTTTCTGCAGGAGCACAATCAAATGCTACAGTTGTTACACAAGGATTGAATAATGGATTATTTACAAATCCAGATGCAAGAGAATGGTCTACTACATACAGTTCAGTTTACTTACCATTTGTTGAAGAAGGCGTTAAATTATACCCTGGTCAATTCTACTATGCTTGTTATAAATTATTAGAAGATGGTAGATTCTATGTTGCAAGAGATGATAGAGATTATTTCCCTACATTTAATACAGGTGACTGGTGGGGAAAAATTGTTATGACTCCAGGTGAAGAAGGAGAAGGTTATGCTTGGGGATATCCTTTCGGAGATTGGTTCTCAAATAACAATGCTCCAATGATTCGTTTAATGGTTTCTAAAAACCCATTATCAATCAGTGGTGTTACTCCTGCAACTCCATCATTTAACTTAAACGCTTATCCTAACCCTGCTCAAAATGAAACTACAATTGAATACGCATTAACTTCAAATGCTAATGTTTATATCACTGTAACTGACATTATGGGAAGAGAAGTTGTTAGATTAAACGAAGGAAACAAAGCAGCTAACACTGTAAATAGAGTTTCATTAGATACTAAAAACTTAAATAATGGTACTTACTTCTATACAATCAATGTAAACGGAGTAAGAGAAACCAAAAAACTTGTTATCAATAAATAATTAGTAATTTATTAATAATGGGAAGGAGCTTGCAGTTTTGTAAGCTCCTTTTTTTGTAAGGAAAATCAATATTCTTTGTCATAATAAAGACAATAAAATATAATAATAACTTTTTTTTACGTTATTTATTTGTATTTTTGCCAGCTTGAAATAAATAAAATTATTATATTAAAACGAACGAGAAATTAATGAAGACAAACCTTTTTAAACAATTCACAATTATGTTGCTAATATCTTTTGTTAGCGTAAATATATTTGCAATACCAGCAAATCCAAAACCAATAACTATAAAACAACCTAATGGGAAAACTATAACCTTAACCTTAAAAGGAGATGAAAAAGTAAATTGGGCAACAACAATAGATCAATATACATTAGTTAGAAACAGTGAAAATGTATTTGTTTATGCACAACTAAATGAAAGAGGCGATTTAGTCCCTTCAAATTTTATTGCTTCTAATTCAGATGAAAGAACTGCAGAAGAAAGATTGTTTTTAAGTACTCTCCCTTTTGATTTGCGTTTTAGCAGTAGACAGATTCAAGAAAGAAAAGCATTATATCAAACAGAGAATATACACAAAGCAGTAACTTCAGGGCAAATTCGTTTGCTTCTTATTTTGGTAGGTTTCAGCGATAAGCCATTTACTTACACTCAGAGCGATTTCAATACTATGTGCAATCAAGTTGGTTATAATACAAATGGAGCAACTGGAAGTGTGAGAGATTATTATTATGATAATTCAGGTCATGCTTTAGAAATGATTATAGATGTTGTTGGCCCTGTAACACTTCCAAATACTTCTGCTTATTATGCTGCAAATGGAGGAATGGGGGCTTTCGTTAATGGAGCTTTAACCCTTGCAGATCCATCGGTAGATTTTTCTCAATACTTGAATGGACAAAATAGAGTGTCTAATATTCATTTTGTATTTGCTGGACAACCTCAGTCTTCAACTGGAAATACAAGTGAAATATGGCCTCATAAATCTTATGTTTCTCAAAATATTGTTAAAGATGGAGTTTATTTTTCAAGTTATTCTTGTTCTGCAGAAAAGAAAAACTCAACTCAAATGGATGGGATTGGAACAATGAGTCATGAAATGGGACATGCTTTAGGTCTTATGGATTTATATGATACAGACTATACTTCAAGTGGTGGAACAGCTGCAACTCCAGATACATGGTGTTTGATGGCATCAGGAAGTTATAATAACAATAGTAATACACCTCCATATTTGAATGCTTGGGAAAGAGAAATTCTTGGATGGGGTAATCCAATTAATTTAACATCTACAACAACAGGTGTTTTGCCATGCGTTGCAGATTCCTTAAAATCTTATAGAATAAATATTAGTTCAACTGAGTATTTTCTTTTAGAACATAGAAAACAAAAAGGTTGGGATGCATACATTCCTGGCAATGGAATGCTAATATACCATGGAGATAGAAATAGATTAGAGGGTACTGACCCTTTTTATTATAATGATATTAATGTTTCTCCTTCAGATAGAGGGTTCTATATTGAAGTTGCAACAGGCAATCTTTCACATAATTCAACTTCTTTAGCCCCTTTTGGAGGAGCAAGTGGACAAAACTATTTTACAAACACATCCACTCCTGCAACAGCACTTAAAGATGGAACTCTTGTTGATAAACCAGTAACTCATATTAGTTACTTAAATGACTCTACAATGACATTCAACTTTGTGTCAAATATGCCTCAAGTAAGAACTATGGGAGTAGATGCTCAAACAATTATGGGTAATTCTGCAACTGTTAGTGGTTCAATTGTATATTTTGGAATAGGAGCAATAACTGAAAGAGGATTTTATTGGCATACTGATCCTGATAGTGCAAATGCAATTACAGGAACAAAAGTTATTTCTTCATCTACTGACACAACTTTTACAGCTAATTTAACTTCACTGCCTTATAATACTATAATATATTATAGAGCCTATGCTTCCAACTCATCAGTTTTAAATCAAGCAATTGAAGTTTTGAATTTCACAACAACTGATGGTTTAGGAACATTAATAACATCAAATCCGACAAGTATTAATAATAACGGAGCTACTTTAAATGCATCACTTATTAGTGTTGGAGATGCTCCTCTTATTGCAAAAGGGTTTGTTTATTCAACAAATTCAACAGTTTCTCCAACATTAGAAAATGATAGTGTTCTAACATTAACTGATCCAACCTTAGGTGCATATTCTTATGTACTTGGAGGATTGACCGAACAAACAACTTATTATTACAGATCTTATATTACAACTTCTGTAGGTACCAAATATGGCTCCAGAAAGAGTTTTACAACAACATTCCCCGCAATTGTAAATAATACTATTTCTAATAATCAAGAGTTTTGTGGTCAAGGAACACCTAATGAGCTTATTGGGCAAGTTCCAACTGGAGGTTATGGAAGCTTTGCTTATAAATGGGAGCAAAGAATACGAAATGGTTCTTGGTCAGATGCAACTCAAACTAATAATCAACCAAATTATCAACCAGAATTAATTACAGATAGTACTTTTTATCGTAGAATTACATTCTCAAATAACCTAAAAGATACTTCAAATACTATTCTTATTAATATTAAAAACTCTTGGGGAGGTGTTTTGGATTCTCCATATGATACAATAAACGAAGCAACTACAACAGGTGCAATTAGATTGACTTCTAAAATAGGAACAATTCTTAATTGGGAAAGAAAGAAAGATAATGAGGATTGGACAATAATTGACCACACTGCAACACAATTATCTCAAACAATTGATTCAAATGGAGTCTATACATATAGAGTAAAAGTTCAAAAGGATAATTGTCCAGAAGCATATTCTTCTGAAAGAGAAATCTATGTTAAAGATGTATTATCATTAACAGATATTGACTTTAATATACAAATGAAAGTATATCCAAATCCAAGTAAAGGGATAATTAAAATAAATTCTTCTTATAGCTTGCCAGTTCAACTAAGAATCATTAATAGTTTGGGACAAGTTGTTAAATCTGAAATAACCTCAATTCAAGACAAAGAATTAGATTTGACTGATTTGGAAAATGGAACTTACCTTCTAAGCATAATGAATCAAGGAAAACAAACCACAAAAACCATAATAATTAATAAATAATAACTACAAAAATGAAAAAAGTAATAAGCACAGAAAATGCACCTAAGGCTATTGGTCCATATAGCCAAGCAATAAAATTAGACAATGGATTATTATTTATTTCTGGACAAACACCAATTGTTCCACAAACGGGAAAAGTTATAGAAGGACAAATTGTTGAACAAACACATCAAGCATTAAATAATATTAAAGCAATTGTTGAGGAAGCTGGATACACAATGAAAGACATTGTAAAAACTACTTGCCTACTTAACACTATGGATGATTTCGCAGCAATGAATGAAATCTATGCACAATATTTTACTGAAAACCAACCAGCAAGAGCAACTTATGCAGTTGAAAAACTACCTTTGGGAGTATTGGTTGAGATTGAAGCAATAGCTTATAAGGCGGAATAATTATTGTTCCCTTTTTTACTAAGAAGAAGTTATCTAAACAAATGGGTAACTTCTTCTTTTTCTAAACAATTATCCAATTCTTTCGTATCAATTATTTGTATGGCATCAAACAAAGAAAAACAGCAAATTGGACTCTTCTTCGGTAGTTTCAACCCTATTCACTTTGGGCATTTAATAATTGCTAATTATATAGTAGATAATCTTTTTGTTGATAAAATTTGGTTTGTTGTTTCTCCTCATAATCCCCTTAAAAACTCCAATACACTTTTGCAAGATAATATTAGATTAGATTTGGTAAAGAATGCAATTAGAGGAAATAAGAAATTTTATGCCTCCGATGTTGAGTTCAATTTGAGTAAACCTTCCTACACAATCCAAACTCTTAATTATTTGAAAGAAAAATATAAAGACAAAGAATTTGTATTGATTATTGGGGAAGATAATTTAGAATGTTTTGAGAAATGGAAAGATTATCAAGAAATTATAAATAATTATAGGATATTTGTTTATCCAAGAGTGAATATGAAATCAAACAAATTTTCTCAAGTAAAAACAATCCAACTAATTAATGCTCCTCAAATTGAAATATCCTCAACTATGATTAGGGAATTAATTAGAGAAAATAAATCCATCCAATATCTTTTACCTGAAAGAGTTAGAAAAGAAATTGAAAAAAATAAATATTATTGTAACTCTTAGGGTAAAGTTTCGTAAGAGTGCATAGTTAAATAGATAATAATAAAATATATATAAATGAGACAATTAAAAATTACTAAGCAGCTAACAAATCGTGAAATTACTTCCTTAGATAAGTATTTGCAAGAAATTGGGCGTTTGGAGATGATTTCTCCTGAAGAGGAAGTGCTTTTAGCTCAAAAAATTAAGCAAGGAGATCAAGCTGCTTTGGATAAATTAACCAAAGCGAATCTTCGTTTTGTTGTTTCAGTTTCAAAACAATATCAAAATCAAGGAATGAGTCTTCCCGATTTAATTAATGAAGGAAATCTTGGGTTAATTAAAGCAGCTCAGCGTTTTGACGAAACAAGAGGATTTAAGTTTATTTCCTATGCAGTTTGGTGGATACGTCAAAGTATTCTTCAAGCTTTAGCTGAACAAAGTAGAATTGTTCGTTTGCCTTTAAATAAAATTGGCTCTTTGAACAAAATCAACAAAGCATATGCTCGTTTGGAGCAGGAATATGAACGTACTCCAAATCCTGAAGAGGTTGCATTGGAGCTTGACATCACTGATGCTGAAGTAAGAGAAAGCATTCGCCATAGTGGAAAGCATCTTTCAATGGACGCACCCCTTGTAAGTGATGAAGACAACACCATGTATGATTTTATGCGTAGTGAAGAAACAACAACTCCAGAAGCAGAATTGATGTATGAAAGCTTAAGAATGGAAATAAATAGAGCAATATCTACCCTAACGCCAAAAGAAGCAGATATTTTGAAAATGTTTTTTGGATTAGAAGGCTATCCCCCAATGACATTAGATGAAATTGGTGAACAATTTGATCTTACTCGTGAAAGAGTACGTCAAATTAAAGAAAAAGCAATTAGAAGACTAAAACACACTTCAAGAAGTCATATCCTTCAATCCTATTTAGGGTAAAAATAGAACTAACTTACAAAACAAAAATAATAAATGATTTTTAAGTCGCTTCATAATCTTGAAGCGGCTTTTTTATTTCCATAAATTCCTAATAAAAATTTTTAGATATATTTCAATGAGATTTCCCCATTATTTTACTACTCTAAAATAAAACCTCGTTTGCGGCAAATTAAAACGAAGAAAGAAAAAATTATTACTTGATTTCAGTAAAATAAAACAAGGTTTCAGTAAAATAAAACAGCGTTTTAAAAAATAGAACAAGAATTTAAGAGTAGAATTTAATTAATATTTGAGTATGTGCCTTTAAAAAAATCATATAATAAATAATTTGAATCAGCTTAAACTTATATCCTTACTTTCTTAAATCGGAAATATTTTATGATTTAAGAGAAATAATTTACGAAATAAGAGTACATATGTTTTTACAAAATATAAATTTGCACGAACAATGATTAAACCTGCTGGCTACAGAATAAATAATGCCATAAATATTATGAAAAGTATTATCTCCTTTAGATTTAAGAATGCACTAACTTTTATTATTGTTATATGTGCATTATCTATAGGCTTTTCTGCCTGTAGTGATGATGAAGAACCCACCACCACAACACCAACAGCAAAGGTGTTGAGTAATTATTTTATTATTCAAGATGCAAGTCTTGTTCAAGGAGCAATTCCTTCAAATCCTAATGGAAGAAATCTTGGACAAGTATCTATTAATGCCAATGCAATTGCAGGAGGAACCTCAATTGTTTCATTAAACTCCCAAGATAACATTCAAAAGCTCTATGTAAGTGTAAAAGGAGCTAATTCATATTACTCAATTACTCCTACATTGCAAAAGAATACAATTTTTGACTTTGTTCTGCTTTTTAGTCAAAATCTTTCAGATCCATACTTTGAACTACAAATTGCTGCTTTGTTTGATGATGGAACAACTTCACCAATTTACACGACAAGAGTTACAATAATATCAGCTGGAACAGGAGGTTTGCAAATTAGTCTTTCTTTCGATAACGAAAAAGATATAGATTTATATGTAGTTCAACCTGATGGAGAAGTTATTTACTATGGAAATCAAGGAGAAGAAATTTATGATACAATAACAGGTGAATATATTTATGCTTGGGGATTAGATTTAGACTCTAATCCTGGATGTTATATCGATAGTATAAATAATGAAAATGTTTTTTATCCAACAGAATATATCCAAGCTGGTACTTATCAAGTTTGGGTTAATATGTATGCAAATTGCGACGAATCAATACCTACAAATTGGGCAATAACTGCTCTAAAAGCAGGACAATTAGTAACTCCAACTTATGGAAATAATCCAGCTATAGGAGTTTATCCAATTGGAGAACCAAGTAATGGAATTGGCTCTGAATTAACAGGAGCATTAAAAGTTATGGAATTTACCATGACAGGAATAACTCCTCAACCAACAAAGATTAAAAAATCTTCTCCACTTTCTCCTTCAGCAAAAATGAAATTACAAAGTGCAGGAGTAAAGTAGAAATTGTATATTATTGAATAATCGATAATATAATTTTAATAATTTTCAATGTTTCAAAACGACCTTATTAGCCCTAAGAAGCTTTTGAGGTTGTTTTGTTTTATCCCCTTACCAAATATTTATTATGCTTTAATAATGTTTTAATCTACCTCAATAACTATAATCAAAAAAATACAAGTTACATTTTTTGTTTATCATTTTTAATACGAAAATAAGTCAATCATAATCAAAAATAAGTCCCTCATATTACCAAATAAGTCCCTTATATTTTCAAATAAGTCCCTTATATTTTTATTTTTGATGGACTTATTTTTGATTATGATTGAGTTTTTTTAGCACTACGCTAAGGATATTTATTTTTGCTGAGTTATAGTTTTGTTTTTAAGTTGTATTAATAAATTATTTGCAATAAAATTTAATAAATCGTTTGTGATAGATATAGTATAGAGTTTGTTGATGTTTTTAATATGGCAAAGAAAGATAAATTTAAAATATTTTGCTTAATATTTGTTTTATTTATTTAAAAAAACTAATTTTGTGGCAATGAAACTAAATGTCTTGAAAAAATATATTTAGCTTAATTCCGATAGTGTCAATTATAATATATTCCATTATGAAAAAAGTTTATTCTCTTTTAATTTGTGCAATTTTCCTTTTGATTTATTCAATCAATCCAATTCAAGCACAAGACCGAAACAACGAAGATGAAGTAGTTAAATTAGGTCAATTTAGTCGCTATTCTTCAATGCCAGGAGAAGTCTTGGTAAAATTTAAAGATGAAACTTCTGTAAAGATACAGACTAATTCCAAAAAAGCATTTAAGACTTCAAATCTTAATACTTTCAATTCAGTATTAAGCAATTATTCCATAAGTGAGATTGAACAATTGCTACCTAATTTTAAAATGCCTAAGCAAGCTCGAAGAGCTAAGGCATATAATGGAGAGGATGTAGTAGAAAAGGATTTATCGAAAATATTCCTAATCAAGATTACAGAAAGCCAAGAGAAAAATGCTTATAGTCTTATTGATGAATTAAAACAAATTCAAGAAGTTGAGTTTGCAGAGCCTAATTTTATTATTTATTCATTAGGCAATCCAACTGAAAATGATATAAATAATGACTTAAAGAGAATACAAACAAAAACAGGAAATGATACATCAGTAGTTTACACTCAAGAACCCATGTATAGTATGCAATGGGGAATTCCTGCCGTAAAACTTGATTCTCTTTGGAAGAAACCAAATGCAGATACTACTGCTGCTAAAAAGATAATTGCAATTTTGGATACTGGAGTAGATATACTACATCCTGACCTTGCTCCAAATATTTGGACAAACACGGGAGAAAGTAATCAAGCAACAGGTTATGATGATGATAATAATGGATTTATTGATGATATTCATGGATGGGATTTTGTAAATCAAACAGCAGATATGCACGACTTTAACAGTCATGGCACCCATTGTGCAGGAATAGCAGCAGCTTGTGGGACAAATGGAATAGGAATAACGGGAGCAAATCCAAATGCACTTATTATGCCAGTAGCAGTAATGCAAAGTAATGGACAAGGAAGTATTTCAACAATAATTCAAGGAATAAACTATGCAGCACAAAATGGTGCAGATATAATAAGTATGAGTATAGGAACTTATGCAAATTCAATAGCACTTGAACAAGCCTTAGCACAAGCCTACCAAACATCAATCTTAGTTGCAGCCGCTGGAAATGATGGAATTAGAATTGATCCAAGATGTGGAATAGAAATTGACCGTCCAATGTTTCCAGCTGCTTTTACATTTGTTTTTGGAGTTCAGGCAACATCTCAAGGAAATGGACTTGCAAGTTTTACTAATTATGACTGTGATGGACCTTCTTTTTCTCAATATAGTGAAGAGCAATTATATAATTATGAATTATCAGCACCTGGAGTTGGTATAATTAGTACAATTACTGGAGGACAATATCGCCAATATAATGGAACATCTATGGCATGCCCTTTGGTATCTGGAGGAATTTCTCTGCTTTTAGATAAAAAAACATATCAAACCCAAGAAATGCTTTGGGGTGATTTAATTAATTATTCAAATGAATTTGAGCCTGTAAATTTTTTGTCTGTTTATAATGCTGGCGTTGCACCAGCCCAATTATCAACTGTTGCAATAGAAATAAATGATACTACTTATGGAGATTCTGATTATCGAGCTGATGCAGGAGAAAGAATTAATATTTATCCTACAATTAGAACAACATGGGGAGCAACAGATAGTATAAGGATTTGGCTAAGTTTTGGAGAATTTGAAGATACTAATACAGTTCATATATTAAATAATAATGTTGACTTTGGATATTCATTATCAGCATATTCAAAGTCTAAATCGCTAAATCCAATTCAAATAAGAATTGATTCAAATATAGTAGATGGAAGAAATATAAGATTAGTCTTAAATGCAATTAGTCCTAATGCTCAAGATACAATGCATCATCCTTTTACAATTCAAGTAGAAAATGGAGTTGAACTAAGAGGTATGATATCTCAAAATACAACTCTTTATCCAAATGTTCATTATATTGTAACTGATAATTTAGCAATAGCACCAAATGTTTTACTAACGATTAAACCAGGTACAAAACTTAAGTTTAAAGATGGGGCGAAATTATCTTGTGCTGGAAGAATATATGCAGTAGGCACTTCTGATAGTATTATTACATTTACAAAAACAGATTTAGGAAATGGTTGGAGCGGTTTATCTTTTAGTCCTTATGATACTTTATTATTCTGTATTTTAGAAGGAATAAATGCTCGCAATTTGCGTAATATTAGTGGAAATTCTAATTATTTTTCTAAATCATATTTAGAGAAGATTATCTTACAAAATAATAATTTATATGGTATGTATGATTTAAATGATATAAATATATATTCATCTACAATTACTAATAATTCAATTTTTCAAGGAAAATGGTATGTTAATAGTGATATAATAAATAACTCTAATGTAATTAATAATAATAATTTTATGTATAATGGATATCTTAGAATGGTTGAATATAATAATCATTATGCTTTATGTAATATTTTTAATAATAATCAAATTGAAGAATGGTCTGGTAATTTAATTTCTGAGAATAGTTTTTATAATGATTTAACCACTCCTACAATAATTAATTTAGATAGTATATATTTAGGTTCAAATAAAGAAAGTATAATTAGACAGCATATTTATGATTTTGAAACACCTCAATCTGGAGTTTTTGGATGGTGTTCAATATCAAATAGAGCATTAAGACCAAATCCAGAAGCTCCAGGTATTGTTTGGAAGGTTGAGGTTAATAGTTATGATGCACAAGATGAATTTGATTCAATTATTCCTCTTGGAGTTGGAAGACATGAATTTAAGGTTTATTTTAATAGAGCAATGGATACTTCAATTACTCCTTTTGTTGCAATGGGAGTAAGACCTCCTTATACTCAAAATTCAATTAGGGAAGATGGTTTTTGGAGTAGTGATAGTACAATATATACTGCTTATTTTACTTTAACAGGAACAAGTGCAACAGATGGATTAAATAGAATTTATGTTGCTAATGCTAAGGATAATGAACATTTTGAAATTCCTTTTGAGAACAAACGTTTTAATGTAATGATTCAAGCTGCAGGTTCTATGAGTTTAGGTTTTCAGGCAACTGCGGGAATAGGAAAGGTTGATTTGGAATGGAATAATCAAGAAATGCTTGTTGATGACTTTTTGGGATTTAATATGTATCGCTATAAAATGGATACTGCTGGAAATATCTATGATAGTATTCAAGTTAATACTTCTTTAATTCAAGATACTATGTTTACCGACTTTAATGTAGTACCAGGAGAAAGATATTATTATTTCTATAAGATACTTCGTACAAGTTTGCTTGAAAATAGCCCTTCAAAGATTGTTTCAACCATTCCACTAACTGCAACAAGAGGAGATGCAAACGGAAGCTTTAGTGTTGATGTAGCCGATATTGTATCAACAATAGCATTTGTAACCAATCAAAACCCACAACCATTTATATTTGATGCAGCAGATGTAAATGGAGATGGAATAATAGATATATTGGATATAGTAGGGATAATCAATATAATAATGAACCCTGACAACCATTCAAAGAGCAATGAAACACATTCAGCAGTTTACACAATTGAAAATGGAGTTCTTTATGTAGATTCCCCAGTGGATATGGGAGGAGTACAATTTAAGTTTAGCACCACCCCAAATAATGAAATAGTTCCATTAGAAGCATTGGCAGAATTTGAAAAAGTAAGCACTTGGCTTAGTGATACAGAATATATGTTTATGGCATATAGTATGAGTGGAAAGAAAATACCAGCAGGGAAAACAGCACTACTAAGAATAGGCAATGCAGAAATAAGTGAAATAGTTTTATCAGATATTCAAGGTAATAATATACTCCCAATAAAAGGAAATGATGGAATAGGGTTAGGGGATATTCCAACAACAAAAGCACAATTTATAGGAGCATATCCAAATCCATTTAAAAATGATATTACAATAAAATATGCACTTGGCAATGATAAATCAAAGAATATTGAATTAGTATTTAGAGATATAATGGGAAGACAAGTCGATAGAGTAAAACTAAATAATAATGGAATAGGCAAATACAACTACAGATGGGAACCAAGCTCAACAATAAATTCAGGAGTTTATTTTGTTTCTTTGGTTATTGATGGAGTTATGGCTCAAACAACTAAGATTGTACTTAATAGATAAAATATTATGAAACAAATATTTTTGTCTTTAATATTTTTATTAGGGATAGTCTTGCAGGCAAGTGCTGATAATATACTTTCAGCTTCTTCAGCCTCGGGACATCCTAATGATACTGTGCAAATACAATTATCATTATCAAACACCGATAATGTAGTTGCATTCCAAGCGGAAATTCCATTAGGGAATTCACTAAGCTATATTCCTAATTCATGTGTTTTGAGTTCTCGAAGTAATGGACATTCAATTACTGCAAGTGTTGTTAATGGAGTGTTGAAAATTCTTTCTTACTCTCTTTCACTTTCTCCATATAGTGGCAATAGTGGAGTATTGGCAACTTTTCGACTTCGTCTTGGAAATGAACCGGGAAATATTAATCTTACTCTTACCAATACTCGCCTTTCCAATTCATCAGGAACAGCCTTAACTCACACAAATACCAATGGAGTAATAACTTTGCTTTCTCCAAAGATAAGAATAAATAATCCTCAAATTGACTTTGGACATTATCCAATACGCTCAACTTATAATAATAGTATAAATGTAACTAATATTGGTAATGAGCCATTGGTGATTAATAGCTTAAGCTTTTCTAATCCTGCTTTCTATACTAATACTTTCTCACCAACAATTATTGGAGCTGGGAATAGTTATTCAATCCCATTTAGTTTTTATCCAACCATTGCAGGTAATGTTTCGGCAACTGCAACAATTTACTCTAATTCTATTAGTGGGAATCAAAATGTATCTCTAATTGCAAACCCATATTCAGTAAATGAACTTCATGTTTCAAATGTTGAAGGTTATTCTGATAGTATAGTCAGTATTGACTTATCTATTAATAATATGGATACTATTGTTGGCTTTCAAACAAAATTTATTCTTCCTCAGGCTTTAGAATATGTTAGTGGGAGTTTTTCAATCAGTAGTAGAAGTAATAATCATGTTTGTTTAAGTGGTATTAGTGGAGATACTCTAACTCTTTTAGTATATTCTCCAAATAATACTCCATTAAGAAATAGTAGTGGAGTAATTGCAAGTTTTAGACTAAAGTTAAATGGAAGTGGATATTATTATTTGCAACCAATTAACACAGTGCTTTCTGATAGAAATAGTATAAATGTTCTTTCTGATGCATATTCAGGTTCTGTTTCAATTCGAAGTCCTTATATCTATTCTAATAATAGTGTAAATATGGGAACAAGCTCTGTTACTGAAAATTTAATTTATAGTTATTCAATTTATAATTATGGAAATGCACCATTAGTTATTGATAATATTGTTTTTACTCAAAATGGTTTTTCTTTGCAAGATTCTCTCCCAATTATTATTAATCAATATAATAATAGAAATGTAAGCATTATTTATAATGGAGTCAATGAAGGTAATTTTTCTGCGTTAATGAAAATTTATTCTAATGATCCATCGCAAAGATTGAAAGATGTTAATATAATTGGCAGCAGATATGAGCCAAATGAATTAGCTTTTAGTGTTGATACAGTGAATTACTTTCAAAATCCTCAAGTTGCAGTAAATATGAATAATTATTCTTCAATTACTGCAGTTCAATTTAACTTCTATTATCCTAATAATTATTATAATATATCTTCCTCTGATTTTCAACTTAACTTAAATCGTTGTTCAAGTCATTCAATAAGTACAATAGCTTTAAATGATTCGGTTTATAGGGTTTTAATTTTTTCAATGCAAAACCAAAATATTACTGGCAGTAATGGTACATTATTAAATATTACCTTGCATCCGAAAACTACAACAAGACAAGGAAGTTATAGAGTAAGAGCAAGTGGAGTTATTTTAAGTAATAGTTTAGGTGTAAATAAATTTACTGGGACTAATCCTTCTTATAGTTTTAATGTAATAACACCTACTTATACGATTTCAACCCAAGCAAATAATAATTCTTTTGGAAATGTAATTGGAGGAGGTGTTTATAATTATTTGTCAACAGCGACACTAACGGCAGTTCCTAATTCAAATTCTAAATTTTTACATTGGAACGATAACGACACAAATAGAATTAGAAACATAATTGTAACGCAAGATTCAAATTTTACTGCATATTTCAAAAGAGTTGATACAATATATTTAAGTAAAGAAATATGTCAAGGAGGTTCATATAATTTCTTTGGACAAACCTTAACTACAACAAATACTTATTCTCACACTAAAAATATAGGACAATACCAAGATAGTGTTTTTATTCTTAATTTTATAGTAAATCAACCAAAAACAACCAACCTTACTGCAGAAATCTGTCAAGGTGAAACATATACTTTAAATGGATTTAATATAAATACAGCAGGATTGCACACAAGAAACTTACAAACCACAAAAGGCTGTGATAGTACAATAAACCTAACTTTAACAATAAATCAACCAGTAACAACAAGCTTAACTGCAGAGATTTGTCAAGGTGAAACTTATTCCCTTAACGGTTTTAATATTAGTACAGCAGGATTACATACTTTAAATTTAGAAACATATAAAGGCTGTGATAGTACAGTAAACCTAACCTTAACAATCAACCAACCAACAATAACCAATCTTACAGCAGAGATTTGTCAAGGAGAAACTTATAACCTTAATGGATTTAATACAAGTACAGCAGGATTACATACTTTAAATTTAGAAACATATAAAGGATGTGATAGT
>VSSQ01000444.1_pt1 | contig 28818 bp, 29 predicted proteins | sample 4763081 | NCBI WGS metagenome assembly VSSQ01 (sample SAMN12137344, study PRJNA551015) | bioreactor metagenome | isolation source: SDC9 anaerobic chlorinated ethene degrading culture | place: USA: Knoxville, Tennesee | collected 2015-01-01
TAAAGAATACGTATTAAAATTCATTAAAGACTCTTGGAAGGCATTTCGCCCGTTTTCACTAACCTTGGCAATAGGTTCTACAACTCTTGGAATTGCATCCGCATACAAAATGGGATTTATAAATTTAAATAGCTCTAGTGATATTATATTAATTTTGATTATAACTATTGCCGGTATACTAGCTCAATCCGGTGCTAATTTAGTAAATGATTATTTTGAAGGAAGTTTTAGATATTATAGACCTAGTGGAAGAAAAATAAAGTTTTTAGGAGTAGAAAGAACTTATTTTGATATATATGTTTTTCTTTGGGCCATGCTTTGCTTTGGGCTATCTTCTTTAAGTGGTTTATATCTTATTTACATAACTGATTTAAAAATGTTACTTATCGGTGTAGTTGGAATATTTTCTGCTTATGCATATACTGGTGAACCTTTTGTTTTTAAAAGAAAAGGACTTGGAGTGCCAATTTCCTTTATAACAATGGGGCCATTAATGGTTTTAGGTGCTTCTTATCCATTTACCCAATCTATAAGCTTATATCCAATATTGTTATCTTTACCTGCTTCTTTCATTATTCCCGCTTTAATGATAAGTAATGAGATGAGAGATTTTAAAAGAGATGCTAATTTAAGTCTTGGAACATTAAGCGTTAGAATTGGAAGCAAATATAGTAAGTATATTTATAGATTTTTAGTTTTTGGAGCTTATGTATTAACGCTACTATACGTAATAACAGGATTTTATCCTGCTATTTCATTATTAGTATTTATAACATTACCAATAGCTTTAAAAGCTCATAAATCTGTTTGTAACTTTGAAAAGCTTGGGATACCGTATACTAATAATTTGCATTGGACTTTTACCCTACTTTTAATCTTAACTTTATTTATTGGATAGATCCATTTTTAGAGTAATTATAAATTAAATATTTAATAATACATCTTTCTTCTACATATAATATTTAATATAGAAAGGAGATGTATTTTTTTATGAAAAAAGGACTAAAAATATTAATAGCTATAATTGTAGTTATTATTATAATTATATTCCCTATAATTTCTAGTTATAATAAATTAGTATCTTTAGAGCAACTTGTTAATATTTCTGAATCCAATATAGATACTCAATTGCAAAGAAGATCTGATTTAATACCTAATCTAGTTAATACAGTTAAGGGATATGCTACTCAAGAAAAAGATATTTTTACTGATATTGCCAATGCAAGAAGTAAACTTTCTGGAGCTTCAAATATATCTGAACAAGCAAATGCAGATAGTGAATTATCAGGTGCTCTTTCTCGATTACTTGTAGTAGTAGAAAATTATCCTGATTTAAAATCCAATCAAAACTTCAAAGATTTAAGTATTCAGTTAGAAGGAACAGAAAATAGAATAGCTGTTGCTAGGCAAGATTATAATACAGCTGTAACTAATTATAATACTAAGATGAGAAGATTTCCTACTAATATAATTTCTTCAATATTTAGATTCGAGGAAAAGCAACTTTATAAAGCAAGTGATAATGCTAGTGAAGTGCCTTCCGTTGATTTTTCTAGATAATTATGAATGTTATAAGTAAGTTAAAAAAAATATTATTATCTTCTCTTTTAATAATTTTTAGTTTTTCAATTTCAATTTCAGCACAAGTTAATTATCCTTCACCTACAAATTATAAGTATATAAATGATTATTCAAATATACTAAATTCAAATGAAATAGAAACAATTGTCTCTTTAGGAAAAGAGCTTGAAGATAAAACTGGAGCTCAATCTATTGTTGTAATTATAGATACTACAGATAATATTCCTATTGAGAATTACTCAATAAACCTATTTCGTTCTTGGGGAATAGGGCAAAAGGCTAAAGATAACGGTTTGTTAATTTTAGTTGCCATCAAGGATAGAAAGTGGAGAGTAGAAGTTGGAAGAGGTTTAGAAGGTGTAATACCAGATGCTTTAAGTAATAGAGTCATGGAGTCCTTAGCTACAGATGATTTTAAAAACGACAATTATGGTTCTGGAATAATAAAAAGCTATAGTACTTTTAATGACCTTATTGCAGAAGAATATGGTGTTACTTTAAGCAAATCACTAAATATAGAAATTCCTAAAGAATCTAATAGGCAAGATTCAAGTAGTATTTTTGATGCCATACCTATTGGTATAATACTAGTGCTTCTTATACTTGATATAATTTTTAATCGTGGAAGAATAATAAGAACAATTTTTAAAATTCTTTTTTGGAGTAGTTTCTTCGGAAGACGTGGTGGTCCTGGAGGCAGAGGCTCCGGTGGCGGTGGCGGATTTGGAGGCTTCGGCGGCTCTGGCGGTGGATTCGGTGGATTTGGCGGTGGCTCTTCAAATGGCGGAGGTTCTTCTGGAAGTTGGTAATTTGTAAATATTCATTTAAACTTATAAATTTACATAAAAAGGAGCTGTTTTAATAACAACTCCTTTTTAGCTTTAGCTTATTTATATTTCTACAACAAAGAAACCTATTTCATATAATCCTTTGTTTCAGTATTTAATCCTTTTTTTCTTAATTTACTTTCTATAAAATACTTTACTATAGAATAAAAAATTGCAAATAATGGCACTCCTATTATCATTCCTATTATTCCCAATAACTTCCCTGCAACTAATATAGAAAATAATATCCAGAATGCTGATATTCCTATTGAGTCTCCTAAAATCTTTGGTCCTATTACATTACCATCTAATTGTTGTATAAATAAAATTATTACTAAAAACCATATGGCCTTAACTGGTGATATAAATAAAATTATTATAAAAGATGGAATTGCTCCTATAAAGGGACCAAAAAAAGGTATAACATTAGTTATACAAACTATTGCTGATACTAATATTGTATATGGAATTGAAAATATAGTTAATACTATAAATGTCAATATCCCTATTATTAAAGAATCAATTATTTTCCCTACTATAAATCTTCCAAAAGTATAATTACTTCTATGCGCTAATTCAATAATCCCATCAGCATATTCTTTTGAGAATAATCCATAAGTAATTTTTTTGCTTAATGCACATAACTTTTCTTTATCTATTAATAAATAAACTGATACTATTATTCCTAAAACCACATTCCATATACTTGAAAGAATATCAGCTAAAAAGCCACCAAATGCAGGAATTAAATTGGTTGCAAACTTAATTATGTAGCTTACTAAATTATTAAAGTTGTCTAACAACATTTGTGAGTATCGCTCTTCTATATTTAATTTCAATATTGTTTCATTTGCAAATTTTGTAGAGTTCATTATATATGTTGGAATATTATTTACTAATCCTATAACACTATCTATAAGCTGAGGTAATAAAAATTTTATAAACATACTAATTATAAAAAAAGCTGTTATATATGAAAATATTATTGCTAACCCTCTTTTTGACTTTATCTTTAATTTCTTTACATATTTCATTTCAAAAACTATTTTTTCATAAAAGTTTAATAAAAAATTTATTATATATGCAATTGAGAATCCAATTATAAACGGTTGCATTATAATAATTATTGAATCTAGTTTATCTGTAAATATAGTAACCTGGGATATTGCTAAATAAAATAATATTACTAAAATTGCAACTATAAATGAATAAGTGGCTATTGTTGTATATTTACTATTCCAATTTACTTTCATTTTATACCTCTTCCTATTATATATTTTAATTTATAATTTATATAATTATTATGCTATAAGATTAAAACTTAATAAACCTATTTATAAAATATTAAATTTAAAAAATATATTTTTTTATAAGTTTTATAATTCCAATTATAATACATTTAATTTTAAAATATCTATTACTAATAAAATTTAACTATTTATTCATTATTTATATGAATTCTAATATTATCATTTTTACTTTATATTATTACTATAGTACTTATATTTTTCAAATTTACTTTATTAATTTATATTACAAAAAAAGATTGTCTAAAACTAATTTAGACAATCTTTTTTAAATGAATAATAGTAAACTTATTGACATTACTATCATTCCTAAAATTAATCCATATATTGATAAATGATGCTCTCCATATTCTTTAGCAGCAGGTAATAATTCATCTAATGAAATAAACACCATTATACCAGCTACCATAGCAAAAATTATTCCGAATGTTAAATCATTAAAATAATTTCTTAGAAACACGTAGCCTACAATTGCTCCAACCGGTTCTGACATTCCTGATAAAAAGGAATATATAAAAGCTTTTTTCTTATCACCTGTTGCATAATAAATTGGAACTGACACTGATATTCCTTCTGGTATATTATGAATTGCTATTGCTACTGCTATAGGGATTGCTATTTTCATATCTCCTAAGGCTGATACAAAAGTAGCTAATCCTTCTGGAAAGTTATGAATTGCTATTGCTAATGCAGTAAAAACTCCTGTTCTTAATAAACCACTAGCACTCTTATCCTCACTATTTTCTGAAGGAATTAACTTAACTTCATGTGGATTTTCTCCACTAGGTACAAATTTATCAATTATTGCAATTAAGAACATTCCTGCAAAAAATGAACCTACTGTTAAATAATTTCCTGTTCTTTCTCCTAATGCTGATATTAATGAATCCTTAGCTTTAGAAAATATTTCAATCATAGACACATATATCATAACTCCTGCTGAGAAACCTAAACTTATGGATAAAAACTTCTTATTTGTTCCTTTTGCTAAAAAGGCTATTAAACTTCCTATACCAGTTGCAAGTCCAGCAAACAATGTTATTAAGAAAGCTATAGTTACATTACTCATATTTTTATCCTCCTTACTATATTTGTTTATATACTTATCTTACACTAATTGATAACTTTTATCAATTAAAATCAGAGTTATCTTCTATAGTTTTTATTATTTTTTTATTCACAATTTTTACAATAATATATATTATTCCCATGTATATTAATGATAATAATTCTAGATTTATAAAATAATTATATCCACTTCCTATATCTTCAAGAATAGTTCCTCTAGCAGCTAGATTTGAATTGAAAGTTACAAAAAAATAATCTGTATTGAATATATGATTGAATACTCCCATTGTTATACCTATTATTTGAAGCATGATATATACCTTTAATACTTCCATTTCATTTAAGAAATATTTATGTATTATAAGAAAATATAACGGAATTACTATTATGGAAATATGAGATACCATAAATTGATAGTATTTAAAATATCTACTTGATAATGATGTATCCATAGATAATAAACTTCCAATTCCTCCTATTAATCCATAACAAAGTGTAAAATTATATATTTTTTTGTTCTTGTTAATACCAAGAATTATGCATAATATATTTGATATATAACAAAGATGTAATGGTAAGTTTTCTAACTCTATCCCTATAATCATCCAATTTACTAAATAATAAGATATAAAGAATACTCCTGATACAGATGTTAATATATATCTTATTATTTTTTCTGCTCTACTATTTATTCTTATTCTATCTCTATATAATAATAATAATCCTATTATTAGTATCATTATTATTAAAGGAATGATTTGCTCAAAAATATTCATTCTATAGCTATCATATGCTCTTTTAAAAATAAAAAAATTTTTCATACTCTTTCTCTCCTTTATATAGAGTATGAATTTATTAATAAAATAATTCTTAATGGGGCTGTCTATTCGACAGCCCCATTATCATTTTATTTTTAGGTTACTGATCTCCAGCAACCATTTCTAGTACCACTATTATTACTTAGGTTACTAGTTCTTTGCCTAGCATTATTTAAACAATTCAATATTTCCCTATAAGCATTTTCATATCCTTGTCTAAGACCATTTTGGAATCCTACTCTAACACCTCTTTGATATCCTACCCTGCAACCTTTTTGATATCCTTTTTGATATCCTGCTCTATATCCTGCATTATATCCCTGTCTATACCCTCTTTCATAGCTAGCTCTTGCTAATTCTTGAGCTCTAGCAATTCCTCTTGCATAGCCTTCTCTAAAACCTTCTCTTCGTCCTTGTTGCCTTCCACACTCATATCCCTTTATATATCCTTTTTCTAAACCTGCTCTTAATCCTCTTTCATACCATTTACGACAATCAATTATTCCATTATTATCGCTACATCCTATGTCATTTATGTCATTATTATCATTACATCCGCAAGAACTTTTATTTCTAGTAGATTCTTCAACAAAACTATTATCTTGGAAAATATTATTTTTACTCAATTCTTCAATGTCATTCATTAAATTATTTTCTTCTCCAAATCCTGAAGAATTATTTTCGGTGAAATTAACATCTTGAAAAGAACTTGTTTCATCTTGCTGAATTCTTTTTAGAATTTCTTCGAAATCTTTAGTACCGAATTCATAATTTGTTTCCATCTTTTTTATCTCCTTGTTATAAATGTTTATAATACATAATATATGAATCTTTTATACCTTTTGTTAATACTTTATAAAAGTTTTTATCTCCTTAGTAACTATGATGTAAATTATTCATTTAGTAATGAATTTACTTCTCTAACCAATCTCTTTACTCGATCAGGTAATTTTGATATAGCTTTTTCTCTCTTTTTTTCATCCTCTATTTGAGCTATTCTCATAACTTCTTGCTGTACTCCAGGAATACTATTAAACTCTGATACTATCCTATTAAATCGTTCTGCAAATCTAGGATCTTGCATCTTTGCTTGAAGTCTCATAATTAAGTTATAACTATTCATGATTAAATTACTCCTACAATTATTTTACTTTATACTATTCATAATTATTTTTATTTGTTACCTTAAACTTTAATCAAAAAAAGAAGTCAGCATAGTAACAACTAAACTGACTTCTTTTTATATTAAAATTTTAAATTTGAAACTTGTTTAAACATATCTATCTCTGTTTGAGATTCTACTTCACTTAAACTTTCATTCCATTCTTTATCAAATTTAATTTTATATATTTCTATATGTGATTTATCCTTTACAGGTGCCATAGCTACATATTCATTTCCACATATTAATTTTTGTTCTAAGATTTCATAATCAACTTTATTCCCATTTTCATCATTGAAAGACATTATCTTTTGATTCATATATATACACTCCTTTATTTTACTAAACTTATTTTGCTTTAATAGAATAAATTTATACATATATATTAAAAATATCTTTAACTAATCTTTAATAAGTATTCTTGCATTGATTTTATTTGTTCTGCATATTCATCTGATACTGCTATTAAACTTTTCTTTAAGTGCTCATGTATATTATTTTCTTTTATCACGAAATCTAAAATAGCTTTAAAACCCATCTCTGTACCTTTAATAGCTGTTTTTAATATTTCTTTATCAGTATCTATATTCATTTCTTTAAAGCTATTAAATAGTTCTAAAAACTTTCCCCATAAGCCTTCATCATATGGAACCTTAGATCCTAATTCTTCAATTTCTTTTACTATTAAATCTTTATTTTTTTGAACTGTTATCAATACCTTATCTAGAAGTTCTATAACTTTATAATCAACAGCTTTTTCTTTTAATTTTGCTATTTCATTTTCTCCCATTATAATTCCTTCTAATTCTTTATTAAGCACTTTTATATTTTCATCATGCATAATATCACTCTCCTTTATATTAGTTTAATAATATAAAGATTTATTATACATTAAAATCTATGCTACATTTCTATTCTTTGTTATTTTCTTCAGCTCTATTTTTAAGTTTATTATTTATAATCAAATGAATTTTATCTATTCTTCTATCATCTAATTTAACTAGCTTTAAAGTTATATTATCAAATTTTACTTCGCAATTTTTTGTGTTAGTTGGAATTTCTCCAAGTTTTTCAATAAAAAGTCCTGCTATTGTATCCGCTACCTCTGATTCTAATTCTATATCCAAATAATCACTTATATCTGATAATGTCATTAATCCACTAACTATATAATTTTCATCATCTATTTTTTCTATATCTAAATTATCATCATACTCATCTAGGATTTCACCCATTACTTCTTCTATAATGTCTTCCATTGTTACTATTCCTGAAAAACCACCATATTCATCTATTAAAATAGCTATATAAGCTTTCTTATCTTTTAATTCTTTAAATAAATCATCTATGCTTTTTGTTTCTATAAAGAAACATGGATCTTTTATTAGCTCTCTTATTTTTACATTGTCTATTCCCTTTTCAACTATATTTGCAAATAAATCTTTCATATGCAATATACCTATAATATTATCTACTTCATCTTCATAAACAGGTATTCTTGAAAAATTTTCATCTAAAATTTCTTTTATACAATCTCTAATATTTTCATTAACATCTAACAAAAATGTTTCTGTTCTTGGGGTCATTATTTTTTTAGCTGCTGTATCATCAAATTCTATTATTCCATCAATCATTTCTCTTTCTGCTTGATTTATTGCACCATTTTCCTCTCCTATTTCTATAAGACTTCTAATTTCTTCTCTTGATATTTGTTCTTCTATTCCTTCTGTTTTAAATCCAAATATCTTAAGTATTAGGTTTGTTGAAAATGATAAAAACCATACAAATGGTTTAGTTACTTTTGATATAAATAATATTATTTTTATAGAAAACATTGCAACCTTTTCTGAATTTTGAAGTGCTATTCTTTTAGGCACTAACTCTCCAAGAACTAGTGTTAAATATGAAATAGCTAAAGTGGTTAAAACTAATGCAATACTTTCACTATAAGGAATATTAATATTTTTTAATACATTTGCAAAGCCACCTGAAATTGATGTTGCTGCCGATGCTGATGCAAAGAAACCTGCAAATGTAATTCCTACCTGTATTGTAGATAAGAAATTATTGGGTTCTTTAAGTATATCTCTTAATAATATCGCTTTTTTATTTCCTTCTTCTGCTAATATGTTTATTTTGGTTTTATTTAATGATACTATTGCCATTTCCGCTGATGCAAAAAACGCATTAACCATTACCAATATTAAAATTAAAATAAAACTACTCCCGGGACTTCCTTCCATTTATTCATTCTCCTTAAATTAAAATATAGTGAACTAATTTTACCATATATATGTTTGTTCTATCAAATACTTATTTATAACACAAAAGATTAAATAGTCTCAATTTTTCAAATTATTATGAAATACTTGTATATATTAAGCTATATCTTTTAAAAACTAATAATTATTATTTATATCTATATTAAAAAGTGGACATATGTAAATGTGCTTATTGCTCGCTTCGCTCCAAGTCAATATAAACTTACATACGTCCACTAAAAAACTGAAGGAAGTAAATTATAAATAGTTATCAACATGATAAACTTTTTATAATTTCTTAAAGAGTTAAAAGAGGCGTATTAAAACGCCCCTTACTTAATAATCTAAAATTATTTTTCTTCACCTATAGCTTCTTTTAATGTATGCCATGCAAGAACAGCACATTTTACCCTAGCTGGCATATTTGATATATTTTTTAAAACTATAGCATCTTCTAATGCTTCAAGCTCTTCTTCATCACTTATTTCTCGCTTTATCATTCCAATAAATGTTTCTACAAGTTTTAAAGCTTCTTCTTTGTTCTTACCTTTAATAAGATCTATCATCATTGAAGTTGATGCTTGAGATATCGCACAGCCTTGACCAGTAAAAGCCAAGTCTTCTATTATATCTTTATTCATTTTTAATTCTAATGTTATTTCATCCCCACAACTTGGATTATGACCCTTTTCAGATAAATCTGGATTGTCTAGCTTTCTTCTATTATGTCTTGAAGTACTGTGCTCCATTATAAGCTCTGTATATATAGCATTTAAATCCATTAACATTACCTCCATTTTGAAAACATATCATATGTTTGTTTTACTGCTTCTATTAATCTGTCAACATCTTCTTTTGTATTATAGAAATATATACTTGCTCTAGATGTTGCATTTATTCCCATATATCTCATTAGAGGTTGTGCACAGTGATTACCTGCTCTTATACAAACTCCAAAAGTGTCAAATATTGAAGCTACATCATGTGGGTGAACCCCTTCTATTTCAAAAGATAAAACTCCACCTCTTTTTTCAATATCTTTAGGTCCATATATTTTCACATATTCAAGTTTACTCATTTCTTTATATGCATAAGTCATTAGTTCTTTTTCAATTTTTTCTATGTTCTCCATACCTATTCCATTTAAGTAATCTATTGCTTTTGATAACCCTACTGCAGCCTCGACATTTTGAGTTCCTGCTTCAAATTTATATGGTAATACATTAAAAGTAGTTTCTTGTTCATATACATACTCTACCATATCCCCACCAAACATTAAAGGTGGCATTTTTTCTAGTAATTCTTTCTTGCCATATAGTATCCCTATGCCCATAGGTGCTAATAGCTTATGTCCTGCAATTACTAAAAAGTCTGCATTTATATCTCTAACATCTACTTTTATATGTGGAACGCTTTGTGCTCCATCAACTATAACTACAGCTCCTTTTGAATGAGCATATTCCGCTATTTCTTTTACAGGGTTTATTGTTCCTAAAGCATTAGATACATGTGTTATACTTACAATCTTTGTTTTTTCAGTAATTTTACTTTTTACCTCTTCTTCTGTAAGTTCACCATTTTCATCAGTATACATATATTTAAGAATTGCACCTTTAGCCTTTGCTACTTGTTGCCATGGAATTAAATTTGAGTGATGTTCTGCAATTGAAATAACTATTTCATCACCTTCATTTATATAAGTCATTCCATATGACATAGCTAAAAGGTTAAATGATTCTGTTGCATTTTTAGTAAATATTATTTCTTCTCTATATTTTGCATTTATAAATTTTCTAACCTTTTCTCTTGCTTCGTCATAAGCTTCTGTTGCAAGTACACTTAATTCATAAGCACCCCTATGAGGATTTGCATTAGATTGTTCATAATAATCTTTTATAGAATTTATAACAGAATTAGGTTTTTGTGTTGTTGCAGCACTATCTAAATAAACTATTCTCTTTCCGTTTTTTTCTTTATTTAATGTAGGAAAATCTTTTAAAAAGTCTATATTATTCATTATCTAAACATTCCTTTATGGAAGCTAAAATTGCTTCTCTTATATTTTCATTATCTATTTTATCTATTATTGGATTAAAAGCTCCTTCTATAATTATTCTTCTAGCATCATTATAGTTTAAGCCTCTGCTCATTAAATAGAATAGTTTTGCTTCATCTATTTTACCTGAAGCTGCTGCGTGTTCTCCAGATACATCATCTTCTTCACAAAGTAGTAATGGAAGTGCTTTGGCTCTTACTTTAGGAGATAGTATCATACAATATTCATCTTCTACTCCAACACTTCTTGTAGTTCCTCTTTTGAAATCAAGAGTTCCTCTGAATATTTTGTTTGCCTCTCCCTTTAGTGCTCCTTTAGTTGTTATCTCTGACTTACTTCTTCTTCCCTTATGAGTCATAACATAATTCATATCTATGACTTTTTTATCTCCACCTAAGTATATTGAACTAAGTGTTGACTGTGAATTATCTTCAAGTAAATCACCATGATAATTTGTTATACTGTTTTTTCCACCTAAGTCTATTGAAACAAAATCAACCTTACCATTATATCCAACATCAGAAAGGTTTGAATCTAAATTCATGGTATTTTTATTTAGTAAGTTTACTTTAACAACTTGAATGTTACTATTGTTTTTACTAAATATCTTACAGACACCATTATGATATCCTTCACTATCATCTAACGAATTATATTTTATAATTACTTTTGCATTTGAATTTTCTTCTGCAACTATTAAAATATTATCTACTAAAGCGCTATTTTCCTTATCCATATTGAATTCTATAAGTATTGGCTCTTCTACATTAGCATTTTTATCTATATTTATTATATATCCCTTATTAAAATGAAGTTCTCCTTGCTTAACTATTTCATCTGAAACTCCATAAATAAATTTCTTATTTAATGGAAATACATTTCCCTTATTAAGTCTTTCTATCGTAACTCCTTCTAAATCATTACCAGTTATTTCATCATTATTAAAGTTTCCTATTTCAGGAGCTTTATAATCTTTTAATGTTACATCATTAACATTTAACCAGCTTTTAGTTCTTACAGGAGTCTTATTTAAATTATTGAAATTTAAATTACTATTCATTATCCAATGCTCCCTTCTAGTTCAAGCTTAATTAAATTATTCATTTCTACTGCATATTCTAGTGGTAATTCCTTTGATATAGGTTCAACGAATCCTCTTACTATCATTGATTTAGCTTCTTCTTCACTTATTCCTCTACTCATTAGATAGAATATAGCTTCATCACTAATTTTACCTATTTTAGCTTCATGTCCTATTTCAACATCATCATTCATTAAATCTATAACTGGTATAGTATCAGATTTAGATAAATTATCTAGCATCAATGATTCACAAGATACTACTGATTTAGAGTTATAAGCATTTGAGCTTACCTTTACAACACCTCTATAAGTAGCAGCCCCTCCATTTTTAGATATTGATTTTGAATTTATTGTTGAAGAAGTATTTGGTGCTGCATGTATTACTTTTGCTCCAGTATCTAAGTTTTGGCCTTTTCCAGCAAAAGATACTCCTGTAAATTCTGCTCTTGCACCTTCTCCTTTTAAAATACTCATAGGATAAAGCATTGATATATGTGATCCAAATGATCCTGATATCCACTCTATTCTTGCATTTTTTTCAACTATTGCTCTTTTTGTATTTAAGTTAAGCATATTCTTTGACCAGTTTTCTATTGTACTGTATCTAAGTGTTGCTCCCTCTTTTACAAATAATTCAACACAGCCTGCATGTAAATTTGTCATATTGTGCTTAGGGGCTGAACAGCCTTCTATAAAATGAAGCTTAGCTCCCTCTTCAACAATTATTAATGTATGTTCAAATTGTCCTGCACCTGGTGAGTTTAATCTAAAGTAAGATTGTAGTGGAATATCTACATTTACTCCTTTTGGTACATATACAAATGATCCGCCAGACCAAACAGCTCCATGTAATGCTGCAAATTTGTGGTCACTTGGTGTAACACATTTCATAAAGTATTCTCTAACTATATCTTCATGTTCCTTAATTGCTGTCTCCATATCTGTATAAATTACGCCTTGTTTAACAAGATCTTCTCTTATACTATGATAAACAACCTCTGAATCATATTGTGCTCCAACACCTGCTAATGATTTCTTTTCTGCTTCTGGTATTCCTAATAAATCAAAAGTTTTTTTAATATCTTCAGGAACTTCATCCCAACTTTCATGAAGTTTTGATTTTGGCTTAACATAAGTAACTATATTATCCATATCTAGTTCATCTAATGATGGGCCCCATGTTGGAAGTTTAATTTTATTATATACTTCAAGAGATTTTAATCTAAATTCCTTCATCCATTCTGGTTCATTTTTTTCTTTTGAAATGGTTTCTACGATTTCCTTTGTTAACCCCTTATCTGCTTTAAAATCAAATGTATCTTCATTTTTAACATCGTAGATTCCTCTGTCCATATCTTCTACGTATGTCTTATTCTTTATTTCCAAAGTGCTCACCTCCACACTATACTGATGCTTCTATTTTAAAAGCTTCATATCCATCTTTTTCAATTTCTTTAGCCAAAGATGCATCTCCAGTTTTAACTATTTTCCCATTAACTAAAACATGAACATAATCAGCTTCTAAATTTTCAAGTATCTTAGTATTGTGAGTTATTATTAAAACTCCGTTATTTTCATTTGCAAACATCTTTATACCTTGAGAAACTACTCTTATTGCATCTACATCTAGCCCTGAGTCAGTTTCATCTAATATTGCAAGCTTAGGACTTAGCATAAGCATTTGTAATATTTCGTTCTTTTTCTTTTCTCCACCAGAAAAACCTACATTTAAATATCTCTTTGAATATTCATTATCAATTTTTAGTTCTTTCATATTATTCTTTAAATCTTTATCAAACTTTAAGAATTTAATTAATTGTCCATCCTTAGCTATTTTTGCACTTCTTATAAAGTTTTCTACAGTTATACCTGGTACTTCTTCTGGATGTTGGAAGGATAAGAATAAGCCTTTTTTTGCTCTTTCATCAGTTTTTAATTCTGTTATATCTTCACCTTCAAATGTAATCTCACCTTCAACTTGTTTATATTTTGGATGAGCCATTAATGTATTAGCTAATGTTGACTTTCCTGCACCATTTGGTCCCATTATTACGTGAATTTCACCTTTATTTATTTTTAAATTCAATCCCTTTAAAATTTCTTTGCCTTCTACTGCTGTTTTTAACCCATCTATATTTAATAAAACATCACTCATATTTACATCTCCTTAACGTGTTTTATGTGAATTTAAATCAATTCCTATTATTTCAGTCTGAATTAATTATATCATACTAAATAGCTCTGATTTAATCAAATTATATTTTTTTTAATTTTACCTATATGACATGATTATTTGCCAATAACTTTTATTAGCTTTACATTTCTACTTTTATTTTATTTTTATGCAAAAAAATAAGGCTATTCAAAGGAATAAGCCTTTTTTTACATAATTTAACATATATTTTATAATTCTTTTGCTAATACATATCTTCTTAAGCCACCATATTTGATTTTTTCTTTTTCGATTTTATAGCCTAATTTTTCAAAAGTATTAACACTATATTTATTATATGGGGAAGCTGTTGAAGTTAATAGTTTAACTTTTTCATTTTTAGCTATATCCTCTATTTTTTCGCAAAGTATTCGTTGAAGTCCATTTCCTCTATAATCACTTCTAACTACTGTTGACTCAACTTGACCAACTTTAAGTAAGTTTTCACCTTCTAAATCTAAATCATACCCATAATTACCTTTATCATATCCCTTTTTTATATAAACGGCCATAGCAATTAATTCTTCTTCTTCATTTAAATAACCAATTATTTTTGCACCTTTTTGAAAATATTCTATAAATTCCTCTCTCTCTGTAGGGGCATATAATTGTTTGTCATCTAAATCTTGCATTATAATTTCTTGTAACTCTATTATTTGATCTATATAGCTTAAATCAAGCTCTTTGTATTTAGCATTAACTATATTTCCATTTTTATTTTTTAACCTTAGTATATCTATCATTTTACATCCCTCCTTATGTTTTATATAATATCATATTTCATTTACAATATTATTGTTAATAATAAAAGGAGATTAGTTTTATTTTTAACCTATTAATAAATCTATTTTTAATTCTTTAATATTTTTTTAATTAATCACTTAAAAATTTAAATATTTTTTCTAAGTAAGGTATTAATATATCATCATTTTCTAAATAGAGTTCGTGCTTTCCATTTTCAAATCTAACAAGCTCACAACTTTTGCACTTTCTTGAGAATTTATTTTCTCCTCTTGCACCTACTAAAGAATCTTTTCCTGCTTGAAAAATCAAAACTGGTATATCAATTTTTTCTAAATTTTCTCTTTTAAATATATATTTAAAAGATTTTAATGATTCATAAAGCCACCTAAATGAACCTCCACCTCTTTGTATCTTCTCATTGCTTATTATTTCTCTATAATATACGTTATATCTAAATTCATTTGATGTTGAAGCTAAAATAAAATCGTAAGTACTTTCAAATGGCATATTTCCAAATATAAATTCATCACCTTTACCTAATAATATGCTTACTTTAGCTATAATTCTCGCTATAAAATTAGGGATGTTTCCTATTGCTATTTCTAACATCGGACAAGATAAAATAGCTTTTTTGAAGCTTCCTGGATATTTTTCTAAAAACATCACCCCTATTGTACCTCCCATAGAGTGAGAATATAAATATATCTTATCAGTATTTTTAATTACTATCTTATCTATAAATACTTTAAAATCATTTACATAATAATTGAAATCTTCTATGTTTATTTGGCTTTCATGTTTTTTGCCTAATCTACCTGAACGTCCATGACCTCTATGTTCCATTATAAATACTGAATAACCTTCTTTTATAAAATAATATATTATCTCTCTATACTTTTCTATACACTCTGTAAAGCCGTGGGATATAACTATTTTTCCTATTTGATTTTTAGCTTTATACTTTTCATAATATATTTTTATATCATTTTCTCCCATAAAATATCCTGACTCTTTTATATAAGAAAGTCTTTTTTTTACTTCATCTACTATATCCTCATCCATTCCAAAATTATAGAAATATTCTCTATTACTCTTTATACTTTTGTATTTCATATTAAGCACTCCTATACACAGTTAGTCCTTAATATTTTGTCTCTTTTATGAAATTTTATTTAAAAAGTAGAGATATGTATGTTTCCTTATTGAATAAATTCAATTCAGATCAACGTAACTTTACGCATATCAACTATAAATCTTAATAAAGTAATTAGGGAATGCCACAGACATCCCCTTAATTTAGATTATAAAAATTGTACGTCATCATCTATTAGTTAGCTTAATATAAAGCTTTGTATTGCCAGAAGTGCTTTAACATCTATATTTTCATTTGACTTTAAAAGTTCTTTTGCCTCTTCTTTAGAAATCAGTATAGCTTCTATATCCTCATCTGCTTCTAGATTTTCCTTGGAAATAATACCATCGCAAGTACATGAAACAAGTGCTACAGATTCATCCGTCATCCCTACTGAAACATATACTTTTTCTTTTGTTCTATTATAATCTATATTTACTAAATCTAGTCCTGTTTCTTCTTTTAATTCTCTTTTAGTTGCTTCTTCAAATCCCTCATTATTATCAACAAGTCCAGCTGGTAATTCTATTACATAATCATTTATAGGAACTCTAAATTGCCTTATTATTACTAATTTATCTTCTTTAATATGCTTAGCTATTATTACTACTGCATCAATTTTATCTTCTGCCCCATGAAAAAACTTGTTATTTATAGTATCTAAATCTTTTCTAGATGCTATAGTCCAATTTCTCAAAGCTCCATATTTATTTGTATACTCTGCATTGTATAACTTTAAATATTTAGTATCTGCTAATAATTTTATATTCTCTAACTTTACTTTACTCATTTTCTCAACTTCCTTACCTTTATATATGTTTAAATTAATAATCTGCACTATGCTATTATAATTAATTATATATATTTTTCTTTTATTTTACAAATATTTTAGCCTTTATCACTAGTATTCTTACTCTTATTCATTTAAAATTATAATATAATTTTAAACAATGGAGGATTTTAAAACTTGAAAAATATAAGTAATAAGCTTAAACAGAATATTCTACTTGGAACATATTTAATAGCTCTTTATTTCATTCTTTTAAATATTAAATCTGTACTTAGTACTTTTGGAAACATTATAAGTATACTTAAGCCATTTATTATTGCCTTTTGTATGGCTTTTATTTTAAACTTGCCAATGACTTTCTTTGAAAATAAAGTATTCAACTTATTAGATAAACAAAAATCAGGTTATGTAAGAAAGCTAAAGAGACCATTATCTATTCTAGCAACATTTATTACTGTTATAGGACTTGTAATAGCACTGGCTTTATTTGTTATTCCTGAGCTTATATCAAGCATTTCTACACTTTTAAATGCTGTTCCTGATTATATAAGATCTTTTGAGAAAATAATAAATCAATATATATCATCAGCAGAAATATTACAAAATGCATACGATACTTTAATTACAACTTGGAAGGAATTATTAACAATAGTTGGTGGTTTACTAACAACATCCCTTACAAGTATATTAACTACAACCATTTCTATTACTAGTGGCGTTGTAAATTTTGCTCTTTCAATAGTTTTAACTATTTATATGCTTGCTAGCAAAGAAACCTTATTATATCATTCAAAAAAAATGTTATATGCTTTTGTATCTAAGCCATTATCTGATAAGTTAATTAGAGTTGTTAGACTTTCTAATATTACTTTTTCTAAATTTATAACAGGTCAATGTATTGAAGCTGTTATACTTGGATTTTTATGTTTTTTAGGTATGAATATTTTTTCTATGCCTTACTCCTTATTAGTTAGTGTTCTTGTTGGAGTTACAGCATTGATTCCTGTTTTTGGTGCATTTATTGGCACAATTCCTTCTGTATTTCTAATTCTTCTAATAAATCCAATGCAAGCATTATGGTTTATCGTGTTCATATTATGTTTGCAACAATTTGAGGGAAATGTTATATATCCTAAAGTTGTGGGAAATTCTGTTGGACTTCCAGCAATTTGGGTTATGTTAGCCATGTTAGTTGGTGGTAGTACCCTTGGCTTAATTGGTATGCTAATTGGAATACCAGTATTTAGTGTGGCTTACCAACTTATAAGAGAGTACACAAATAAACGATTAGATTCAAAACAAATCAATTTATAATAAAAAAAATTAGACATATATAATGTTTCTTATAACTTACTTTCGATACAAGTAACTTAAACTTATATATGTCCAATTTAAAACTTAAGGAACAATAATAAAAACTTATTATTGTTCCTTTCTTTTTTCTATATTTTATCTATTTCATTTAATATTTCATCACATATTTTATGAGTCTTTATAGCATCTTCTATTGTTGGATTAGGCTGAATTCCTAGTCTCGCCGCATTAATAAATTCGTTTATTATACTTTCAAATCCTCTTCTATATAATATACTATCCCAATCTTTAAACGTTTTATTTTCTTCCATATTATTTATAAGTATCTTTGAATTCATTAAATTTCTAACTATTACCTTTTTTCCACATGAAGTGTACTCTAATTCTTCTTCATTTGCTCCACCATCTCTATTCATCATTGCTATACATGTAGTATTTTTATTTGTCATTGTAACAACAAGATTATAAATCAATTCATTTTTCTTTAATCCATTTACAATTATATTTTCTATATCGTCATCCATTAAAAATCTTAAAGTATCTATAACATGGATAAAATCATCTAAAACAAATACTTCAGGTGACTTGGGACTATTTACTCTATTTTTTTCTAATTTAATAACTGAAGGAGTTCCATAATTTTTAAGATCAGAATACATTGGTGCAAATCTTCTATTAAAACCTACCATTAATATCTTATTAACATCTTTAGCTAATTTACATATCCTTAAACTCTCTTCATAATTATAGCTTATTGGCTTATCAACATAAACATGAATATTATTATTTAATAACTTTTCTATTATCTCTACATGGCTTTCTGTAGCTGTATGAACGAAAGCTGCATCAATGTTCATATTAATTAAATCATCAACTGAAGATACAGATTCATTAATTCTATATTTTTTTGATAAACTATCTAATTTTTCTTTATTACGAGTACAAAATACTAGTTCTACTTCTTCTTTAGCTGTAATGACAGGTAAATATGCTTTTTCGCATATATTGCCTAAACCAATTATTCCTATTTTCATTGCTTTCACCCCTCTATAAAATGTTTTTATTATATATTATGAATTATGAAGCAATTTTTTAGTGAAAAGTTAATAATGAAAGAGTGAAAAGTTAAGAGTGTTTTTCTCCATAAAACTTAAATTCAGCTTGTGCAAAGCACTCTTTATTCGAAAATCCCTTAAGGATTTTTTCCTTAACTTTTTTCACTCTTTCACTCTTTCCTTCTTCACTATTTTGCTTCGCAAAATTAAACAAGGCTATCTAATCTATCTTTATTTTCTTCTATTACTTCTATAAATTTTTCTGCAATAATAGGATCAAATTGAATTCCACTAAACTTTCTTAACTCTATAATAGCTTCTTCATAAGTTTTTCTTTTATTATAGGGTCTATTTGAAGTCATAGCATCAAAACTATCCACTACAGTTAAAACTCTTGCTAAATAAGGTATTTCTTCTCCTTTTAGATTTCCAGGATAACCTGTTCCATTATATTTTTCATGATGATGTAATATTATTGGAATCATATTTTGCAATGATTTTACAGGCTTTATTATTTCTACACCATTTTCCGGATGTTGTTTTAGCATATTCCATTCCTCAGGTAATAGTGGCATTTTTTTCATTAATATATCTTGCGCTATATTAATTTTACCAATATCATGCATATAAGCTCCATATATTAATGTATCTTCTTCCTCTTTGCTTAAACTTAACTTTTGAGCTAATAATCTACTATACAGTACTACTCTTTCTGAATGTCCATATGTATATCTATCTTTAGCATTAATTACACTTATAAGTGTTTTGATTGATGTAACTAATTCCACATCTCTTTCATCAATATCATTTTTTAAATCATCTAATATAGATGTATATGTTTCAACTCGATTTTTGTTAAAGAATTTTGCTCTATATAATGCATCATCTGCACTTTTTATAAGTTCTATATCACTTTTAGCTTTAACTGGAAAAACTGAAACCCCCATAGATGCTGTCAAAACTCCACTTGGCTGATTTTCCTCACCATAAAACTTAGTTTTCTCTATTACAGATCTTATTCTATCAGCTATTAATAATGCTTGCTCTTCTGTAGTATTTGGTAATATTAAAGCAAATTCCTCCCCACCATATCTGGCTGCGATATCTGTACTCCTTATATTTTTCTTTAATATATTTCCTATAGTTCTTAATACTTCATCTCCTCTTTGGTGTCCATATAGGTCATTGTAGTGCTTGAAATAATCTATATCAACAAATATCATAGAAATTGGCTCACCATTTTTCTCTGATAATATTATTTTCTCTCTTAATGTATCATGAAAATATCTATGATTAAATACACCTGTTAATCCATCCTTATTAACCAAATCTTCCAATTTACTTATATGCTCGCCCTCAATTTTTACATAAAACCCTAAAGGCCAAGCTGTAAGTAAAAATATTCCTGATAATATCAAATCATTTTGAAAGTTTTTATTAACCGCAACATTAGGCATACATACTATATCCATTATTAATATTGCTAATGATGATATTCCTGCAATAGTTATTCCACTTTTTAATCCTAACTGTATAGTTGAACTGGTTATTATAAATAAAAATATATATTTATATTCACTTTGATAAGCTCCCGAAAATATAACTGTTCCCAAAAACATTGCTATAAAAGCTAAATTTTCTATAAAAATAATTTTCCTATATTTACTCTTATTAAGTTTACCATTTAATGAAAATGACCATAACATATATATTGCTAATAATAATAGCATTACCCCTCCTAAGGCCATGAACATAATTTGTTGATACACCAAATTGTCTAAAAATTCATTATTATTAAAAAAATACTGGAAAAATATAATGGCTGTGAACATTAATGATGCTAATTTTACTATTGAAACCATATCATTTATTTGTTTTCTCTTATCTTTATTTATTTTATTCAAATTGTTCACCTCATAATTATTTAAATAAAGATCGGAAAATCCGATCTTTATTTAATTACTCATCTCTTAAAGCCTTTGGCTCCTCTGGTTGATACATAGCCCAGAAACATGCTGATGTAGATACTACAGATGCAATTACTGTAGCAAAAGCGGCAACTGCCATTAATACTTTGTTATTTAATCTTTTCATTTTTTTCCCCCCTTAATATCTTAAAAATTTTTATAAATAAAGAATCTACTATATTAACTAAAATATGACCATATTTAGTTAAAGTAAATACTTGCCATAACATTCCTATATATATACAAGCTGAATATACTAAAAATATATGATTCTTGCTTATATAATATATAATCACATTAAAAGCTACAATAATCATATAAATAGATAATAATATAATAGAGCCTTTTTTTAACTTTTTTATTTTTTCTTGCTTTTTTATCGGTTTATTAGGGCTATCTACTGGTGCTAATTTATAAACAATGATAAGTGAAATTATATACAAAGGAATTCCTGTAAAAATTATATAATTAATATTAAAATTTAGATTTTTAGTTATATAAGCTGGTATTATAGATATTAATACTCCAACTATTGCACAGTTAAGTGCTGTACTTGCATGTGCCCCACCTGAAAATTTTCTTAAAATAGCTACAACAAAAGAAATTATTAAAGCTTCAATCATTACATTAAATATTAATCCTATTACTGCTACTAATAATATTGATATACTCATATGAAAAAATGCAAATAGCCCATATTCAATAATACTAGCTTTATCCTCATCTAAATTTAATTGATTTTTTAAATTAATTGATATATTTTTACATATTAATTCTAAATTCATATTTTTTTAAGCTTCCTTCTTTTTTTATTTATAATATAAAAAATTGATATCATAATTGCTGTAATTGCTAATGACGGTATTCCTAATATAGTTTTACTAATCGGATCTTTAAGTAAAGTTTCCAAATCAAACTTCATAAAATTAAGCATTAAGACATTTATTGCTTCAGATATTAGCTGAATTAAATATACAAGTATAATACTTTTTATTGCATTGATAACATCTAATTTATTGTAATAAGCCATTATAAATAATAAAAATAAAACAGATAAAATCATATGTACTCCATAGCTTATTGGTAACATTCTAACAATATAAATAATTAAAGAAAATGTTATACTCGTTATTAAATATCTTTTTTTATTTATTTCTGTTTTTGAGAAGATATAGATTGCAAATATAACTATAAAACTTTCTGGTATTGCCCTTAAAAAGAATTCTATTGGATACAGTCTTAACATATTTTTTCTCCCTCTTAATTGTTTATTTTAATTTTTCTCTTTTGTTGTATTTAGTAGTTTTACTACATTATAAATTATTATGAATACATACACTCTTATAAATACATCTCCTATACTAAGAACACTATATCCAACATCAATTATATCTGTTAGTATCTTTAACTTAGTTGTTGAATCTCCTAATATATGTATATCATTTACTCTACTAAATGAATCTGCTTTTGCATATCCTGTTAGATATGACACCGTAGGGAATACTGGCATATATCCATTATTTACCGATATTGCTATATCATTCAATATACCTCCAATTATAACAAATCCAGCTCCAATTATAGCTGATATATATTGGTTATACTTAAATATCAATGGTAAATATGAACATAAATACATGGTTTTTAGTACACCTACATAATTTATTACTGAATAATTTTCAAGATAAATATTCACTTGCATTATTATGTAAATCAGCTCCATAAACATAACCGGGTATATTGTCCAATTTTTAAATAAAGGCTTTATTTTTAAACCTTTTACCTTACAAAATATAAGTGAAATCATTATAGTTTCTAGCATATATTACCTCTCCTACTATAAAATGACTTATATATAATTAAATTTTAAGCCTATATATTTATCATACTAATTATACTATTTATTGTTATTCTTTTCCATAGTTTTTTTGATTAAAAGAGGGCTTTTTGATATTTTTGCCAATATTTTGTCTATTCTAATTAATTATATTAGAATAGGGGATAAATTTCTTCTTTATCCCCTATCTTAAGCTATATTATTTTATAAAACTTTAATTATATGGATTTGAGCTAGCTATAGATTTAAATCTATATAGTTAAGCCTATTATTTACTATTTTTTGTGGCTGATGTGTAATATTTGATGCGCTATATAACTATTAGGCTTTTGTAAAAAGTCTTCATATAACTTTTGTATCATAGGATTCTCATGAGCTTTTCTAATATTTTTATTTTTATCTTCATTGTATATTGCTTCCATTCTCCTTTTTAGAATTTCTCTATTAGATTTTATAAACGGTTGTCCTCCTCCGTCAATACATCCCCCAGGACATGCCATAACCTCTATAAAATGATACTTAGATTTTCCTGACTTTATATCATCCATAACCTTTTTAGCATTTCCTAATGAACTAACAACTGCTATATTAACTTCTCTTCCATTTATATCTATTTTAGCCTCCTTAATTCCTTCTAAACCTCTTACATTTTCAAAATCTATTTTTTCTAGTGTCATTCCAGTCATCCATTCATAGGAAGTTCTAAGAGCAGCCTCCATGACCCCTCCACTAGTTCCAAATATAGTACCTGCTCCACTTGATACCCCTAACGGATTATCAAATTCTGAGTCCTTTAAATTAATTATATCTATTCCTGCCTCTTTTATAATTTTAGCTAGTTCTCTAGTAGTTATAACTAGATCTACATCCTTTATTCCATCATTACTTATCATTTCTTTTCTATTTGCTTCAAACTTCTTAGCTATGCATGGCATAATTGATACAACTTTCAAATTTTCCCTTTTTACAGATAATTTTTTTGGAAGATAATTTTTAGCTATAGCTCCAAACATTTGTTGAGGGGATTTACAACTTGATACAAGATTGATATTTTCTAGATAATTATTTTCTGCATAATTTATCCAAGCTGGACAACAACTCGTAATAAGAGGTAAATTTTCTCCTACAGTAAATCTTTCTATAAATTCATTAGCCTCTTCCATTATGGTTAAGTCTGCTGCAAAATTTGTATCAAATACAGAATTAAATGATAGCAATTTTAATGCAGTTATGATTTTCCCTGTAGATAATTCTCCTGATTCTAACCCAAATTCTTCAGCAAGAGCAGATCTCACAGCAGGTGCTATTTGCGCTACAACATATTTATTATCGTCATCTAATAATTCCCATACCCTTTTGTAATCACTTTTTTCTCTTAAAGCTCCTGTTGGACAGACTGCTACGCATTGACCGCAATATGTGCAGTTTGTATCTTTTATTGGATCATTAGAAAAAGTTGATACATTAGTTCCAAATCCTCTGTTAGCTGCAGTTATAGCATGTACCTTTTGAACATCATTGCAAGCTGTAATACATCTTCTACATAAAATGCATTTTTCTCTATCTCTAATAAATCCGTCAGAAAAATCTAAATCAAAGTTTACCATTTCTCCTTCATATTTTTTTTCATCTACACCTAAATCTGAAGCTAACTTTTGTAGCTCACAATTTGTATTCTTATCACAATTTAAGCAGTCCTTAGGGTGATTCGATAATAACAACTCTGTTATAATCCTTCTTGCTTTAATTGCTTTTATAGAATTAGTCTTTATTGACATTCCTTCTTTCACTTCTGTTGCACATGATGGTGCTAATCCACTCCACCCCTCTACTTCTACAACACAAACTCTACAAGTTCCCTTACAATTTCTCGTTTCCCCATCTGCCATATACATATGACACAATGTTGGTAAATTTATATTTATCTTTTTGGCAGCTTCTAAAATACTACTGCCTTTTTCAACTTCTAAATTTATTCCATTAATTTTTATATTAACCATCTTAAGCTTCACCTCCTAAACTAGTCTTTATTATGGCGTTAGTAGGACATGCTTCGTAGCATAAACCACATCTAATACATTTATCTATATCAATTTTATGTTTTTCTCTAATTTTTCCTTTAATAGCCAATACAGGGCAAGCTCTTAGGCATTTAGTACATCCTATACATTCATCAGTAATCTCATATTTAACAAGGCCCTTACAAACTCCTGCACTACATTTTTTATCTATTACATGTTCCTCATATTCATCTTTGAAAAACTTTAATGTACTCAAAACTGGATTTGGTGCAGATTCACCTAATCCACAAAGAGATGCGTCTTTAACTACTTCACAAAGTTCTTCCATTTTTTCCAAATCTTCTTCTACCGCTGTTCCATCTGTTATTTTCTTCAAAAATTCTAATATTCTCTTATTCCCTATTCTACACGGAGTACATTTACCACATGACTCATCTACACTAAATTCTAAATAAAACTTAGCGATATCCACCATACAATTGTCTTCATCCATTACTATCATTCCACCTGAACCCATCATAGAGCCAATTTCTGTTAAAGTATCATATTCTATAGGTAGATCTAAATAATCAATTGGAATGCATCCCCCTGACGGTCCTCCTGTTTGTATTGCTTTTAACTCTTTGTCATCTATAATTCCTCCACCTATTTCATATACAATATCTCTTAATGGAATTCCCATAGGAACCTCCACAAGCCCAACATTATTAATATTTCCTGCTAAAGCAAAAACTTTAGTTCCTGTAGATTTCTCCGCTCCTATTGAGCTGTACCATTTAGAACCTTTGTTAATTATTTGACTAACATTTGCGAAAGTTTCCACGTTATTAACACATGTAGGCCTTTGCCATAATCCCTTTTCAGAAGTTCTCGGTGGCTTCATAGTAGGCTCTCCTCTTAATCCTTCTATTGAGTGAATTAATGCTGTTGCTTCTCCACACACAAATGCTCCTGCTCCATATTTTATTTCTATATCAAATTTAAATCCTGTATTTAATATATTGTCTCCTAGCACACCTATTTCTCTTGCTTGCTTTAAAGCTATTTTCAGCCTTTGAACAGCTAGAGGATATTCCGCTCTTATATATATATAACCCTTACTTGATCCAATAGCATATCCACAAATAGCCATTGCTTCTAAAACTGAATTAGGATCACCCTCTAATATTGCTCTATCCATAAATGCCCCTGGATCGCCTTCATCAGCATTGCAGATTACATATTTTATATCTCCCTTTGCTCTTCTTGCAGCTTCCCACTTCCTACCTGTAGGAAATCCTCCGCCTCCTCGGCCTCTAAGTCCTGATTCACTAATTTCCTTTATAACCTCTTCTTGTGCCATAGTTGTTAATACTTTTCCTAATGCCGTATAAGCTCCTATCCCTAAAGCTTCTTCCATATTTTCTGGATCTATAACTCCACAGTTTTTTAGTGCTATTTTTACTTGTTTTTTATAAAAAGGAATCTCTTCCTTTACTTTGATTCTTTCTTTAGTTTCTTTATCTTCATAAAGTAATCTTTCAACTACTCTTCCCTCTAAAATATGACTTTCTATTATTTCTTTAACGTCCTCTTCTGTCACCATTATATAAAATACCTTGTCTGGCATAATTTCTATTACTGGGCCTTTTGCACAAAATCCAAAGCATCCCGTCATTATTACTTTAATTTCATCTTTTAAATTTAATCTCTCTATTTCTTCATTGAAAGCTCTCCTAATGTTATCAGCATTTGAAGCTTTACATCCTGGTCCTCCACAAATTAATATATGCCTTTCTTTTATTTCACTATTATTATATTTTTCAGGATTCTCTCTAACCTCTATATTTTTCTTAAATTCTTGAACTTTTTCTAATAAATCATTGTAATTATTTATTCTCTCCATGTTAACCTTGCTCCCTTAGATTATTTATTAATTCATTTACTTGAGGTTTAGTAAAATATCCATAAACTTTATCATTTACAAGCACTACTGGTGCAATAGCACATGATCCAACACATCTTAAAGTATCTAAAGTAAATAATCCATCTTTGGTAGTTTCGCCTTCTTTTATGCCTAATATCTTTTTAAAATCCTCTAATATATCACAAGCTCCTCTTACAAAACAAGCAGTCCCTGTACATATACTTATTACATATTTGCCCTTTGGTTCAGTTGAAAAGTAGGAATAAAATGTTACTACACCATATACTTTAGATGCTGGTATATTTAACATTGAAGCAATATACTCCTGGACTTCTCTTCCTAAATATCCATATAAACCTTGTGCATGATGAAGTACCGCAATCAAAGAACTTTCATCATCATTCCCATTCTGGATAAATAATTCTAACTCCTTAAATTTACCACATGTATTTCTCAAACTATCTCCCCCGTATCTTTTTCTTAATATTATAAATTTTCAAAATATTTTAATAATTAAATGGTATCATATTTCTATTTATTTTGAAATATGTAAAAATTTATATATTCACTTTATTTATTTAATATTATGTTTGATCATTATTTCTACATAAAAATAAAAGAGTTATATTCTATATAATATTTATTAGAATGTAACTCTTTTATGTATAATTTTTATTTTTGTTATTAAAATTTAATTATTAATTTTCTTTTATTCTTCGCCATAAATATTTAATGAAAAACCAGATTTCAATGCTTCTTTAGTATATTCTTTTGCTCCAAATAATGATAAATCCTTATAGTTTCCACATTGAATTTCATTAGCTGCTGGTATTTCTTTTGCATTCAAAATTTCTTTTAATGAAAATTCCAATGCACTCTTTATTTCATAAGGTTCTCTATCTCCCCAAATGGTCAAATAAAATCCTGTTCTACATCCCATTGGTGATAAATCTATTATTCCTTCTAATCTTCCTCTTAATTCATGAGCTAGAAGATGTTCTAATCCATGCATTGCTGCTGTACCAAAAGCTTCTTTGTTAGGTTGTAAAAATCTAATATCAAATTTAGTTAACTTATCTCCCTTTTCTCCTGTTAATAAGCAACACTTTCTAATATAAGGAGCTTTAACTATTCTATGATCTAATTCAAAACTTTCTACCTTTTCCATATTTCATCCTCCATATAGATATTTAACTTTTTTATTTAGTATCATATATATATTAACTAATTTATTACTTTTTCACAATTATTAATAGTATCCAATATAGAAAATATATTTGTACTTATTCTCTTAGCAACATATGCATTATTCATTGTATATAAATGGACTCCATCAACACCACTTGATATTAAATCTATTATTTGCTCAATAGCATATGCGATTCCTGCATCTCTTAAGGCTTCTGGATTATATTCGTATTTATTCATTATTTTAATGAACTTTTTAGGTAGTTTAGCTCCACATAACGATACAATCCTTTTTATTTGTTTAGTATTAATAACAGGCATTATTCCTGCTTGTATTGGAATATCTATATTGTACTCATTAGTTTTATCTAAGAAATTATAAAAATACTCGTTATCAAAAAACAGTTGAGATATTAAATGCGTTGCTCCTGAATCTTGCTTTTTCTTCAAAATTTTAAATTCTGTATCTAAATCTACAGTATTTAAATG
>VSSQ01000445.1_pt1 | contig 28807 bp, 28 predicted proteins | sample 4763081 | NCBI WGS metagenome assembly VSSQ01 (sample SAMN12137344, study PRJNA551015) | bioreactor metagenome | isolation source: SDC9 anaerobic chlorinated ethene degrading culture | place: USA: Knoxville, Tennesee | collected 2015-01-01
TCTGCCATCGCGTTGGCCGCTACCGTGCTGTTCTGGTTATGAGGCCTGAGCCTAGAGAAATTCAATCCTCTCCTGCAGCACCAGCACTTATCCAACTTTCGCGATCCTTTCCGCACAGTTATCCGCACAGCATCAGCGCCGCTCGATGATTTCGAGCGCCCGTTCCTGGTGGTGCGGGCTGTGATGCCAATAGTGTTTGCGGATGGTTTCAGGGGACGTGTTGAAGTATTCGGCGGCGTCCTCGACCCCGAGGCCTTTCATCACCGTCCAAGTGATTGCCGTGTGTTTGAGAACATGCGGGGTGACGCCTTCCAGCCCCGTCCGCTCGGCAGCGCGCCGGATGCCGGTCTTGACGCTCTCGACGGATTTTCTCCGATAGGTCACGACATTCGCGCCCCGGTAGCATTTCCTGCGCTGCAGATGCCCCCAGAGCTGGCGCGGAATGCGGATGCTGCCCCGGCGCTTGTTCGTCTCCTGCTCGCCAGCGGCGCGAAAGCGAATCGTCCCTTTCTCGAGGTCGACCCGGGCCCAAGAAAGCTCGAGGATCGCCGTCGCCCGGCGCCCGGTGTAGAGGGACAGCAGAATGAACCTGCGGACGTGGGGCTCGGCGTTCCAGACCAGTCTCGCCGCTTCCGACCGGGTCAGCCAGCGGTCCCGCACCTCACCTGCCTCCGGGAGCGTCACCGCAATCGGATGGATCAGCAGGCCTTCGGAATGGGCATGGTTGAGCGCCGCCTGCAGAACCCCAAGCTCGCGACGCGCCGTCGAGGCGCTGGCCGTGCGCAAGCGCGAGATCGTCTTTCCGGTCTTCGTCGTTATCTCCGACAGGCGGGGCTCAGCGACCGGACCACGCGCTCGGCGGGGAGCGAGAAGTCGACCTCGATCCCCAGCCCCTCGCGGTTGAAGTCATCCAGCACGTTCAACAGCCGGAACTGGCGACCATCGGCCAAACGGTCGGCCATGTTCGTCGGGAAAACAGTCACCCAGACTGTTTTCTGATCCTCCTCACTCCATCGACCAGACCGTGTTCGGCGCCTCCGGGACGCTGAGCTCTTCGGGCTTGTCACGTCTGATCCTTCGCCGCGGCTTGATCCGCAGGTTCAGCTCCAGCTCGCAGTAGATCCGGTAAACACGCTTGTGATTCCAAGGGTGGCGTGTTCGTCGCGCCCGGTGGAACGGGCAAGACCACGCTGCTCCTGTTTCAGGTCATTCACATCGTTCTCGGGCGCGACCTGTTCGGGCACGAGGTGTTCGCGCCAGGACCGGTCATCATCCTGACCGCCGAAGACAACCGAGAGACGCTCGTCGCCCGGCTCAGGCAGATGTGCTACGAAATGCAACTGACCGGGCGCGAGGTGAATAGCATCCGCGAGGACGTCATCATCACCGACGTTTCGGGCTTGGGGATCAAGCTGACCACGGCGACGAAGGACGTCGTGATGCCAAGCGCCCAGCTGGACCGGCTGGTCGTGGAGGTGGGCGCGCTCAGCCCGTCGCTTCTCGTGATTGACCCGATGATGGCGGCGTGCTCGCGTGCCTCAAGCGGTGGACCCGCGAAAAGGTATGGCTGGGGCGATGACGGAGGAACCGCCGTGGTTGGCGGCGTGGAAGCGCGGCGAGACAGCACCCCCAGACCCGGCGCAGCGCCCCGTGCAGCCGCGAACCGGGGTGGCTCAGGGGTTAGGGGGGCGGCAGTACCCACACCGGCCCAGTGCCGCCAGCTATGCCGCGCCGCAGGGGTGGCCGCTGGGACACCGGCTTTGAAGAACCGGAGCCGTGGGCATGGGATGGCGGGCAAAGGCGGGAGGCGGTGCTGGACACCGACCACATGCCGCCGCGCATCGTCCGTCGCGTCGGTTGGCGGGTCTCCATGAAATGCGGCGCACCATACTGGTCGGACGATGTGGTCAAGATCAGGATGTGCAGCGACTGCAAAGCTTCGCCTGCGGGGCTGAGACGGACACTCTAGCTGTAGCGCCAAGGAATGGCAGAGCTACAGCACGCGGCCTTGCCAGCCGCGCGAGCTACAGGAAACCGACGCTCGTTAAACCATCGGACCCAGCCGTCAGCGGTGCTCCTTCGCTGCTCGCAACGGTAGGCGCCTCGGGACATGGGTTCCGGGGCGCTTTCGTGAGCGTGCTACAAAGCTGCTACAAGTTGCGCGCTAGGACCGAATCGCGTGACCCCTGCGCCGCCAGCTTGTAACGCACTTGTAGCGGGGTTTTTCGGGCAGAACTGAACGACGCCAACCTATTGTTTTTATTGGCGGAAGGGGTGGGATTCGAACCCACGGATGCTTGCACATCGGCGGTTTTCAAGACCGCTGCAATCGACCACTCTGCCACCCTTCCGTCGTTAGTTTTCAAGACCAGAGCCTTGAACCGCCCGGCCACGCTTCCGACCCGCCCCCGCCTAGCGGGCTTCACGCGATTCTGAAAGCCACTCGCCGCCGATTTCCGCCCCGCAGGCGCCCGGATGCTTTCCTTGCAACGCCCGAAACGCTACAGTCGGCGCGACTGCGCGGGGGGCCGCGCCGATGGGACAAGGGCCGAAGGGCCCGCAACCGACGCGGGGACAGCCCGCGCGAAGAGGGGCGAGATGGGCGACAGGATGCGGGGCAAACACCCGGGCATGCGATTTGGTCTGATGCTGGGGGCTGCGCTCGTGCTCGCCGGCTGCCAGGAGGGCACCCAGCCCTTCGGCTTCCTGAAGTCCGCCCCGAAGGCCGCCGCGGACGGCGCCGCTGTCGACGTGGCCCCCGCCACCTCCGCCCGGCTGGTCGAGCGCGACGTCGAGGCGCCGCAGGCCTTCTCGGTCGAGGAGGAAGGCCTGTGGGACGGCCGGCCCTCGCTTGGCGGCGTCTGGGTCGCCCACCCGACGGTGAAGGACCCCGAGCGGGTGATCATCCGCAACACCGCGAACGGCAAGTTCGTCATCGGTGCGCTGTTCCGGCGCGAGCGCGACAACCCCGGCCCGAAGCTGCAGGTCTCCTCGGACGCGGCGGCGGCGCTCGGCATGCTCGCCGGTGCGCCCGCCAGGCTTTCGGTGGTGGCGCTGCGCCGCGAGGAGGCCCCGGCCGACGGGAGCACCACGCCGATCGTCACCGACCCGGTGATCGCCGCCCCCGAGGCGATCGCGGCGCAGCCGCTTGCCGACAAAGGGGCGCCGCCGCAGAAGCCGGGCGCCAAGCCCGTCCCGGCCCCGGCGAAACCCGCCGCGGGCGCAGCTGCCGCCGCGCCGGCGAAACCCGCCGCCCCGGCCGCCAAGGCCCCGGCCGGCAAGGTCTATGTGCAGATCGGTATCTTCTCGGTCGAGGCGAATGCCAAGCGCGCCGCCGCGCAGATCGAGAAGGCGGGCGCGCCCGCCGCCGTGCGCACCGAAGAGAGCCAGGGCAAGACCTTCTGGCGCGTTGTCGCCGGCCCTGCCTCGGGGGCGGGCGAGCGCGATGCGCTGCTGAAGAAGATCCAGGGCCTCGGCTACCCCGACGCCTATGCCGTCACGAAATAAGGAAGTCCCGTCCCGATGCCGTTTCTCCGCCTCGTTGCCGTCCTGAGCCTCGCGCTGCTTGCAGCCCTTCCCGCACGCGCCTTCGAAACCCGTGCCCATGCCGCCTGGGTCTATGACATGACGACCCGCACGGTGCTGCTCGAGAAGAACGCCGACATCCCGCTGCCGCCCGCCTCGATGTCGAAGCTGATGACGCTCGAGCTGCTGTTCGACGCGCTGCGCGACGGCCGGGTGACACCGGACACCACCTTCGCCGTCTCGACCAGGGCGAAGCAGATGGGCGGGTCGACGATGTTCCTCAACGAGCTCGACCGCCCCTCGGTACGCGAGCTGATGCAGGGCATCGCGATCAACTCGGGCAATGACGCCTGCGTCGTGGTGGCCGAAGGGCTCGCCGGCTCGGAAGAGGCCTTCGCGCGGCTGATGACCGAACGCGCCCAGGCGCTCGGCATGACCAGCTCGACCTTCGCCAATGCCTCGGGCTGGCCGGACCCGGGCCAGCGCATGTCGATGCACGATCTCGGCGTGCTGGCCGCGCATATCATCACCAATTTCCCGGAATATTACCCGCTCTTTGCCGAGACGACCTACAATTACAAGGATCGAGCCCCGGCGAATGCGCATAACCGCAACCCGCTGCTGAAGATCGCCGCGGCCGACTGGCACGCCGACGGGCTGAAGACCGGCCATACCGAAGAGGCGGGCTTCGGCCTTGTCGGCTCGGCGGTGATGGGCGAGCGGCGCATCGTCTTCGTGCTCTCCGGCATGGCGTCGGAGACCGAGCGCGCACAGGAGGCGGAGGCGGTGGCGAACTGGGCCTTCCGGCAGTTCGTGCTGAACACCGTTGCCGCAAAGGGCACGCAGCTTGCCGAGGCGCCGGTCTGGCTCGGTGCCGCGCCGAAGGTGGGCCTTGCGCCCGCCGAGGACGTGACGCTGCTGCTGCCCGCGGGCGCCAAGGAGGGCGTGACCGCCGAGGCGGTGTTCAACGGCCCGGTGCAAGCGCCGGTGAAGGCGGGCGACCCGCTCGGCCAGCTCGTCATCCACATCCCGGGCCTCGACGAGCCGACGACGGTGCCGCTTGTCGCCACCGCCGATGTCGCCGAGGGCGGCTTTCTCGTGCGGATGAAAACGGCGATCGGCCGGCTTTCGGCCCGCGCCTTCCAGGCCGCCTCGGGCGCAAACAGCTGAGGCCGGATGTTCATCACCTTCGAAGGCATCGACGGATCGGGGAAATCCACGCAGGCGCGGCTTCTGGCCGAGGCGCTGACGGCCGAGGGCCATGACGTCGTGCTGACGCGCGAGCCCGGCGGCTCGCCCGGCGCCGAGGAGATCCGCCGTCTCGTGCTCGAGGGCGACCCGGACCGCTGGTCGGCCGAGACCGAGATCCTGCTGTTCACCGCCGCGCGCCGCGACCATCTCGAACGCACCATCGCGCCCGCGCTCGCCGCGGGCCGGATCGTGATCTGCGACCGCTTCGCCGATTCCACGCGGATGTATCAGGGCCTCAGCCGCGGCGACCTGCGCGGTCTCGTCGACCAGCTGCACACGCTGATGATCGGGCGCGAGCCGGACCTGACCTTCCTCATCGACCTGCCGCCAGAGGAGGGCCTTGCCCGCGCCAAGGGCCGGCAGGGCAAGGAGGAGCGCTTCGAGGATTTCGGCCTCGATCTGCAGGTGCGGATGCGCGCGGGCTTCCTCGCGCTTGCCCGCGAATTCGCGCCGCGCTTCCGCATCTTCGACGGCGCCGCGCCGAAGGAAGAGGTCTCGGCCGCGATCCTTGCGACCGCCCGCGCGGCGCTTGGGGCGCGGCAATGAGCGCCGAGGACCTGCCCGACCCGACACAGGTCGAAGGCGCCCCCCACCCACGCGACACGATGGCCCTGTTCGGACAGGAGCGTGCCGAGGCCGATTTCCTGACCGCCTTCACCACCGGCCGGCTGCACCACGCCTGGATGCTGACCGGCCCGCGCGGCACCGGCAAGGCGACGCTTGCCTGGCGCATCACCCGCTTCCTGCTGACCCGCGGCGCGGCCGAGCCCGCGGGCCTGTTCGGCGCGCCCGAACCGCCCACCAGCCTCGACACCGATGCCGACGACCCGGTGTGCCGGCGCATCCATGCGGGCTCCGAGGCCGGGGTCTTCGTGCTGAAACGCGGCCCGAACGCCACCGAAAGCGCGCTGTCCCTCGATATCCGCGTCGACGAGGTGCGCAAGCTGAAGAACTTCCTGCAGCTCTCCGCAGCCGAGGGCGGGCGGCGCGTGGTGATCGTCGATGCCGCCGACGAGATGAACACCCAGGCCGCGAACGCGCTGTTGAAGCTCTTGGAGGAGCCGCCCGAGCGGGTGACCTTCCTCCTCGTCACGCATCAGCCGGCGCGGCTGCTGCCGACGATCCGTTCGCGCTGCCGCGAGCTGCGGCTCGCCACCCTCGCCCCAGCCGACATGGCGCGCGCCCTGACCGCCGCCGGCGCCGAGACCGAGGGCGAAGAAGAGGCACTCGCGGCGCTCGCCTCCGGCTCGGTCGGCGAGGCGATCCGCCTTCTGAACCTCGGCGGGCTCGAGACCTATGCAGCGCTCGTCGCACTCTTCGCCACCCTGCCCCGGCTCGACCGGCAAAAGGCGATTGCGCTCGCCGACAGCATCACCGGCAAGGCGAACGAACCGCGCTATGACCTGCTTCTGGGGCTGATCGAGCTCTTCCTTGCCCGTCTGGCGCGCGCCGGGCTCGTCGGCCCGCCCGTGCCCGAGGCCGCACCGGGCGAGGCCGAGCTGATGGCGCGGCTTGCCCCCGACGGGGCGGCGGCGATGAAATGGGCGTCACTTCACCAAAGCCTTGGCGCCCGCGCCCGTCATGGCAAGGGGGTCAACCTTGACCCTGCCGCCCTCGTGATGGATATGGTTCTGGAGATGACCGCGGCCGCCGCCTGACGGCACCGCGCCGAAAGGACAAGGCCCGTGGCTGACAATACCCTCATTTCCGAAATCAACCCCGTTTCCGAAATCGTCGACAGCCACTGCCACCTCGATTTCCCCGATTTCGCCGAGGAACTGCCCGAGGTGATCGCGCGGGCGCGCGCCGCAGGCGTCACCCGGATGGTGACAATCTGCACCCGGCTGCGCGCGGAACCCGCGGTGCGGGCGATCGCCGAGGCCTATGACGGCGTCTTCTACGCCGCCGGCACCCATCCGATGAGCGCGGCCGAGGAACCGATGGCGACGGTGGACGAGCTGGTGGCCCTCGCCCGCCACCCGAAATTCGTCGGCCTGGGCGAGACCGGGCTTGATTATCACTACACCCCGGAAAGCGCCGAGGTGCAGAAGGTCTCGCTGCGCGTCCATATCGCCGCGGCGCAGGAAACCGGCCTGCCGCTGATCATCCACACCCGTGACGCCGACGAGGACACCGCCGCGATCCTCACCGCGGGGATGAAGGAGAAGCCCTTCGGCTGCGTCATGCATTGCTTCTCGTCCGGCCCGGCGCTTGCCCGCACTGCGATCGACCTTGGCTTCTACCTGTCGATGTCGGGCATCGCGACCTTCCCGAAATCGCAGGAGGTGCGCGACATCTTCGCCGCCGCGCCGCTCGACCGGATCCTGGTCGAGACCGACAGCCCCTATCTTGCGCCGAAGCCCAAACGCGGCAAGCGCAACGAACCCGCCTATACCGCGATGACGGCCGCCGTCGGCGCCGAGGTCTTCGGCCTCGACTATGCCGCCTTCGCCGCCGCCACCTCCGCCAATTTCGACCGTCTCTTCACCAAGGCCGCCCGATGACCCGCATGCGTTTCACCATCCTCGGCTGCGGCTCCTCCGGCGGCGTGCCGCGCATCGGCGGGATCTGGGGCGAGTGCAACCCCGACAATCCGAAGAACCGCCGCACGCGCTGCTCGATGCTGGTCGAGCGGGTGGCGCCCACGGGCATCACCCGGGTGCTGATCGACACCTCGCCCGACATGCGCGCGCAGCTGCTGCGCGCGGGCGTGGGCGAGCTTGACGCCGTGGTCTACACCCACAGCCATGCCGATCACGTGCACGGGCTCGATGACCTGCGCCAGATCACCTTCAACATGCGCCGCCGCCTGCCGGTCTGGGCCGACAGCGACACCCAGGAGGCGCTGATCAACCGCTTCGGCTATGCCTTCGTGCAGCCGCCCGACAGCAACTATCACCCGATCTGCGAGCTGCGCGCGATCCACGGCCTGTTCGAGATCGACGGCGCCGGCGGGCCGATCGGCTTCACCCCGTTCCGGGTCGAGCATGGCAATATCGACGCGCTCGGCTTCCGCATCGGCGGGCTGGCCTATCTGCCCGACGTCAGCGCCATCCCCGAGGCGGCCTGGCGCCACCTCGAGGGGCTCGACTGCTGGGTGCTTGACGCGCTGCGCCGCACGCCGCACCCGACCCATGCCCACCTTGCCCTTGCGCTCGAATGGATCGCGCGGTCGGGCGCGGCCTCGGGGGTGCTGACCAACATGCACATCGACCTCGACCATGACGCGGTCGAGGCCGAGACGCCCGAGAACATCCGCGCCGCCTATGACGGCATGGTGCTGGAGTTCGCCGCCGAATGAGCGGCCTCGTCAATGTCGTCCTGCCGGTCTTCCTGGTCCTCGGCTTCGGCTATCTCGCCGCCTGGCGCCGGCTGATCTCGGAAGCCTCGATCGACGGGGTGATGCGCTTTGCCCAGACCTTCGCGATCCCGGTGCTGCTCGCCCGCTCGATCGCCAGGCTCGACCTGGGCGCCAGCTATGACGCGGGGCTGATGGTCTCGTTCTATGTCGGCGCCTTCGTGGCCTTTGGCCTCGGCATCGCGCTGTCGCGGTTCTGGCTCGACCGCACCCCCGTCGATGCCGCGGCGATCGGCTTTTGCTGCCTGTTCTCGAACGCGCTCCTGCTCGGCATCCCGATCACCGAACGCGCCTATGGCCACGACGCGCTCGACGGCAATTTCGCCATCATCTCGATCCACTCGCCGCTCCTCTTCACCGCCGGCATCCTGACGATGGAGGCCACGCGCTCGCGGGGCGCGGGGCTGGGCACGGTGGCGCTCAACGCCATCCGCGGCGTGCTGACGACGCCGATGGTGATCGGCATCCTGTGCGGCTTTGCGATCCGCGGCTTCACCGCGCTCACCGGGCAGGACCTGCCCGAGCCGGGCTGGGCGGCGATCGACATGGTGGCGCGGGCCGCGCTGCCCGCCGCGCTCTTCGCGCTTGGCGGCGTGTTGGTGCGCTACAAGCCGGCGGGCGACGGCCGGGCGATCGCCATGGTGACGGCGCTGTCGCTCGTCGTGCACCCGGCGGTGGCCTATGCGCTGGCGCACTGGGTGTTCCATCTGCCGGCCGCGGGTCTGCGCTCGGTGGTGATGAGCGCGGCGATGGCGCCGGGCGTCAACACCTATATCTTCGCCAACATGTATGGCGCGGCGAAGCGCGTCGCCGCCTCCTCGGTGCTGGTCGCGACCGCGCTGTCGGTGCTGACGATCTGGGCCTGGCTCGCGATCCTGCCCTGAGGCGCGGGCGGCACAGCCGTACCGAAAAGGCGTGACGCCAGCGCCGCAGCGAGCGTCGTCAGGGTTTTCGCCGGCTCGTGCCGCAGCGGCTGGCGCGAGAGGCGCAGGCTCGCGAGAGCGAGGCACAGCGCCGCGCGCCCGTCCCCGGCCAGGACCGCGCCCCGCGCAAGAGTGCGCAGCTGATAGGCACGCGCGGCAGGGGTGTGACGGGCGAAGAACTCGGGTGCGAGCGGCGTGAGCTTTGCCACCACCCGTTCCCAGGCGGCAAGCTGCCGCCCGGGGGGCGCCGGGGGCCCTGCCGGGGGCAGCCGATGCGCGGTCAGCGCGCCCGGCACCCCCTCGATCTGCCAGTCGGTGGTCAGTGCAAGGCGCAGCCAGCACTCGAGATCCTCGAACTGGCGAAAGCTCTCGTCAAACCACCGGTCGCGGAGCCTCTCTCCGGCCGGGCGCCAGGCGATCGCGTCAAGCGCCGCGCGTCGCAGCACCGCGGCCGAGCCGTTGCCCACCGGGTTGCTCAGGAAAACATGCTCGGGCCGGATGCCCGCCAGCCGCGGCCGCTGCACCAGGCCAGGCGCGTGCCCGGCACCGCCGATCCGCGCCGAGCCGGAGAAGCTGAGCCCCACCGCCGGCGCCGCGGCGAGATGGCGGACATGGGCGGCAAGCTTGTGCGGACGCCACAGATCGCCCGCGTCGCAAAAGCCGACGATCGCGCCGCGCGCCACCCGGATGCCGCTGTTGCGCGCCGCGGCCGGGCCGCGGTTCGCCTGCACCACCAGCTGCACGCGGGGATCCTCGCCGGCGTGATCGGCGGCGATCCGCACCGTGCGGTCGGTCGAGCCGTCATCGACCACGATGATCTCGAGATCGGCGAAGCTCTGCGCGCGCAGGCTGCGCAGCGTCGCGTCGAGTGTCGCCTCGGCGTTGCGGGCGGGCACGATGATCGAGGCATGGGGCATGATGGGCACCTTCGGGCGGCGGGGGACAGGTCAGGCAAAGAGGATGCGGCGCAGCGCGCCGGGCAGCAGCGGGGCGAAGAGTGCGCCCCCCGCCGTCAGCGCGCCGCGGCGCGGGTTCGCGAAGAAGCCGCCGGGGCTTGCCGCGATCCCCGCCAGCGCGAGCCGCAGTGCCACGCCGCCGCGCGGATCAAGCCGCAGCGCGCGGCGCGAGAGATAGCGCAGGAACACCGCCGCGTGGCGCGGATCGGGCGTCCCGCCACAACGCGCGGCGCTTTCGAGCGCGGCCGCACGCCCGGCCTTCGGCGCCGTCAGATCGGCCGCATGCCCGCCGGGGCTGGTGCGGTAGAAGGTCAGCACCGCGTCGATGCCGATCACCAGTGCACCGCCCCCCACAAGGCGCACCAGCCATTCGAGGTCTTCGTTGCGCGCGAGGTCCTCGTCGAAGCCGCGGGTGGCCCTGAAGGCGGTGCGGCGGATCGCCAGGTTCGACATCGTGCAGACCGGGTTCTCGCCCAGCAGGTCGAGGATCGTCAGCGGCACCTCGGCCACCGCCGAGACGGTGCTCGGCCGGCCCGGGTCGGAGTGGAAGAAGGCGACGCGGGCATAGACCGCGCTCACCGCCGGATCGGCGAAGGCCGCATCGAAGCGGGCGAGCTTTTCCGGCGCCCAGAGGTCATCGGCATCGCAAAAGGCGAGGATCTCGCCCTGCGCCTCGGCAAGCGCAGCATGGTTGTAGGCGGCCGGCAGGCCCCGGCGCGGCGCGCTCACGGCGCGAAGGCGCGGATCGGCGGCGGCGGCTTCGGCAATCAGCGCCGCGGTCGCATCGGTCGAGGCGTCGTCGACAAGCAGCGCCTCCCAGTCGGTCAGGCTCTGCGCGGCAAGGCTTGCAAGCGTCGCCGGCAGCGTGGCGGCGGCGTTGTGGCAGGGGATGATGATCGAGAAACGGGGCATGGCGGGGCCTTTCTGCTGGTCAGGCGGTGGCAGGGCTCAGCGCCGGGCGGCGCGGCCGACGAAGGGGGGCGGGAACGGCGGGCAGCGCCACGCCGGACAGTCCCCGCGCCCTCATCTGCGACGCGAGGCGGCCGGCAATGGGAAGGCGGGAAAGGCGGGACATGGTCATCGGAAGGCTCCGGGAGAGGGGCAAGGTGCCGCCGCGTCATGCCTTCTGTTTTACTCCGCCCGCTGCCGCCCCGTCGCGGGAGCCCCCGGAGAGCGGACCGGCGCCGACGGAGCCCCGTCCTGTCCGAACGGAGAGGGTCCCTCTCCCGGCGCGCAGGGGAACACCCGCCCGGCCCTGCGACAGTCCGGCCGCAGTCCCTGCCTGTCTTTCCAAAAACCGAGTGTGCGCCCTGCGGGCCGCGGCCGCCCTCGCGTGGTGGCCGCCCCCGGCACTGGCCGACCGGCGGCTGACCCGGGCCGGGCTCAGCCCGCCGACGGCCCCGGGCGCTGCGCAGCCAGCCAGTCGGCGATGGCGGCGCGCGTTTCCGCCCAGACCGGCATGACCGCTCCGGCCGCCGCCGCAAGCGACGCCGCCCCGTCCCGCTTCGCTGCGGTCTCGAGCGCCTGCAACCGCATCTGCAGCCGCAGCGCGCCGAGTGCGCCCGCCGAGCCCGCGCAGCGATGGACCGCGGCAAGCACCTCCTCGCGCCCCGCCGTCCCCGCCGCGAGATCCGCCGCCAGCGCATCGCCCTGCGCGACGAAGCGCTCGAACAGGCCGCGCAGTGTCACCGCCGACAGCGGGCCGGCACCGCACCGCTCCGGGTCGAAGACCGGCGCCAGAGCCGTCGCACCGCCCGCCTGCGCCATGCCGGCAAGCAGCCGCACCAGCTCGGGCCGGTCGATCGGCTTTTTCAGGATCTCGGTCATGCCGACCTCGCGGAAGGCCGCCAGCTCCTCGGGCAGGGCATGGGCGGTGACGCCGATGATCGGCACATCGCGCGAGGCCCCTGCCCCCGCACGGATCTCGCGCGTTGCGTCGCGCCCGTCGAGCACCGGCATCGAGACATCCATCAAGATCAGGTCGAAGCGGGTCGAAGCGGCACGCTCGACGCCCTCGCGGCCGTTCACCGCCTCGGTCACGGCATGGCCCTCGGCCTCGATCATCTCGCGCAGGAGGGTACGGTTGATCTCGTTGTCCTCGACCACCAGCACCGAAAGCGGGTGCACCGGCGCGCGGCGCCGGCGCGGACGGCTGCGCAGCGCCCGCGCCTCGGGCGGCGCCGTCTCGGCCCGTTCGAGCGGCAGGCGCAGCCAGAACAGGCTGCCCTCGCCCGGCGTGCTCTCGACCCCGATCTCGCCGCCCATCAGCTCGACCAGGCGCCGCGCGATGCCAAGGCCAAGCCCGGTGCCACCCTGCCGGCCATAGGAGCTGTCGAGCATCTCGAAATCGCGGAAGATCCGCTCCTGATCCGCCTCGCCGATGCCGGTGCCGGTATCGATCACCCGGAACTCGACCTCCCGCAGCGCGTCCGTGCCCGGGCTGGCCTCCACCTCGATGCGGATCTCGCCGTCGGTGGTGAACTTGGTGGCGTTGTTCACCAGGTTCAACAGCACCTGGCGCAGCTTGGCCGCATCGCCGATGCAGGGCTCGTAGGCCGGGCCGCACCAGCTCCAGCCAAGCCGGTTGCCATGCGCCCGCGCCAGCTCGCGCTGGTTCGCCACCACGTCGTCGAGCACCCGCGACAGCAGGAACGGCGCGCGCGCGAGGGTCATCATCCCGGCCTCGAACTTCGACAGGTCGAGCACATCGTTGACGAGCCCGCTCAGCAGTCGCCCCGACAGCTCGACAGTGTCGACATAGCGGCGCTGACGCGCATCGAGCCCGGTGTCGCGCAAAAGCGAGATCGAGCCGAGCAGCCCGTTCAGCGGGGTGCGCATCTCGTGCGACATCACCGCGACGAAATCGGCTTTCGCCTTCTCGCCGGCGACGGCGCGGTCGCGGGCCTCGGTCAGCGCCGCCTCGGCCTCTTTCAGCGCCGAGATGTCGCGGATGAACAGGACGAAGATCCGCCCGCCGCCGGCGTCGGCCGGACGCAGCGAGGCCTCGGCCGGGAAGGTGCTGCCGTCACGCCGCCGGCCGTCGAGATAGATGCGGTCATGCGCCCCGGGCAGCGGGTTGCGCAATTCGGCGGCCAGGGCCAGGCTGCCCGGCGCCATCCCGGCCTCGGGCGGCAGGATCAGCCCGAGCATGTCGTGCCCCTTCGCCTCGGCCGCGGTCTGGCCGAAGATCGTCTCGGCCGCCGGGCTGAACTCGATGATCCGGCCGGTGCGGTCGCAGACGATGATCCCGTCGAGCGAGGTCTCGATCACCGTGCGCATCCGGGTGGCGGTGGCGGCGCGTTCGGCCGCGCGGGTCTCGCTCAGCCGGTAGAGGCGCAGGAGCGACACCGCGAGCAGGGAAATCGCGACGAAGAGCACCGAGGCGACGCCGCCAAGCCGCATCAGCATGGTGGTGATGGCGACCCGGCCGGCGTCGGACTGGCGGGCGAATTCCGCCAGCCCGATGAGCGACAGCGAGCGCACCGTCTGCGCCACCGCCTCGGCTTCGGTGTCGAGCGCGACCAGGCCGGCGGCAAGCTGATCGTCCGGCGCGTCGATCAGCGGCATCATCTGCGCGAGCGCAGCGCCGGTGTCGGCGAAGGCCCGCGAGAACTCCGGATCGTCGCGCAGCTTGGCATAGGTGCCGGTGGCGCGGAAGGTGTCGATGCGGCTGTAGAAGATGTCGAAGCGGGTGCGCAGCTCGGCCAGGTCGGCGGCGGTCAGCGCGCCCAGCATGCTGTTCACCCGCGCCTCCTCGATCGCGTGGTGATAGCGCAGGAACTCGGTGTCGACCTGGGCGAGGGTCCATTGCAGGTTGTCCGACGCGGCGGTGCGCAACGCGCGCATCTGCCCCATCACCCCCACGCTCATGCCCGCGATCACCGCAAGTGCAAGACCCAGGACAAGCACGACGAGCCCCGGCCGCAGCAGCCGCACCAGCCGCGGCCGGCCGCGCCGGGCCGTATCACGCCGTTTCGTCGCGATCTCGAAATCCCACACCCCCCGCCTCCCGGCCCGTCAGGGCTTCAGCTCCAGCCGGTCGAGCTGCCAGATGCTGCGCGAATAGACCACCTCGCTGCGATAGTCGGAGCGCGCATCATAGGGATAGACGATCCACAGCGGCCCCTTCTCGCGCACCGACATCGGCTTGCCATTGCGCAGATAGGCGACGATCGGGCCCTCGGCCGGCCAGGTCTCGACCGGGATCTCGACCGAATAGTCGTTGATCGCACGCGCGAGGATTGCCCGGCCGGTCATCCCGGTGGCGGCCAGCAGCGCCGAGAGCGGCACGCCGGTGAAGGTCTGCGGCCCCTCGGTCCAGATCGTGGTGGTGGTGAAGCTCGCCTGCGGCAGCGCCGCCAGCATCGCCTGATCGAGTTGCAGCGTCAGCGGCACCGCCTGTCCGGCAACCGGCCCGGTGATGGTGAGCAGCACCGCGCCGGTGGGCTTTTGCGCCAGCACCTCCGCCCCCGGACCGGGGGTCTGCGACAGAATGGCAGGGGCCGGCGCAAGCAGCAGCCCACCGGCAAGAGCGAGCGACAGGAGCGGATGAAAACGTCTGGTCATGGGGCACCGGAAATGGGAGGGGCGGGACATGCATATACGGAGAATCTCCCGCAGCGGTTGAAATCAGGCTAACACGATCCGGCGCGTGCCGGCGGGGACTTCGGCACAGCCGACCTATCCGATGGGATAGGTCGCGGGGACCGCGCCGGCGCCGGCCGCGGCACTCCCGGCCGCCCGGATCGGCCCCGGTCCGACCGCCCTTCCCCAAAATCGCCACGATCCGGTGCAATGGATGCGACGGGAGGGCCACAGCATGCAACCATGTCCGCAAGGCGAATCGACCGGGAGGAAAGCAGTCGTGACCAACAGACCGGCCGATGCCATGGCGCCCCCCCTGCGCATCCTGATCGCCGACGATCACGACCTGCTGCGCGACACGCTCGTGCTGTTCCTCGAGAGCGAGGGCGGCATGGCGGCCGAGACCGCGGCCGATCTGCCCGCGGCGATCGCCGCGATCGAGCGCGGGCCGGCCTATGATCTTGTGCTGCTGGACCTGACGATGCCGGGGATGAACGGGCTCGAGGGGCTCGAGCGGATCATGGCGCTTGGCGGCGGCCAGCGGGTGGCGCTGATCTCGGGCACCGGCACGCCGGAGCTTGCCGAACGCGCGCTGGCGCTTGGCGCGGCAGGCTATGTGCCGAAGACCCTCGCCGCGAAATCTCTGGTCAATGCCGTGCGCTTCATGGCCATGGGCGAGCAATTTGCCCCGTTCGACTTCCTGCGCACCGCCCCCGAGGAGGCGGCCAACCCGCTGCGCGAACGCCTGACCCGGCGCGAGGCCGAGGTGCTCGAGGGGCTCGTCGAGGGCAAATCGAACAAGGAGATCGCCCGCGACCTCAGGGTGACCGAGCCCACGGTGAAGCTGCATGTGAAAACGCTCTATCGCAAGATCGGCGCGCATAACCGCACCCAGGCGGCGATGATCGCGCGCGACGCGGGGCTGTTCTGACCTATCCGAACGGATAGGTGCCCCTCTCCCATCGCCCCCTGCGCCGATCCCTCCTCGCGGCGGCATCCGCCGGCACGCCGCGCTAGAAGGAACCGGAGGAGGCGCCGCCATGATGTTGCGTCACCCGCCGCTTGCAGGCGCCGAAGCCACCACTCTCAGCACGGCAAGCGGTTGCGGCAGGCGTCTCCTCCTTTGATGCCCGGCAGGAAATACCTTTTCGCTGCTGCGGCTTATCGGCGGCGGCCGGCGCGACGATGCCGGCCGCCTGCGGTGCGGCGGGCGGCAAGCGCAGCGCCCCCCCTCCAGCCCCTGCAGGCTCTGGCCCGGGCGGGTGCGGCCTGCGCGAACAGCCCCGCTGCTGCGCACGGCCCCCGAAACGCGACAGGGGGGCCGAAGCCCCCCTGTCTGATCCGGTTCCGAAGCCCCCGCTCAGCGCGGGCTAAGACCGCGCAGCCGTTCCGAGCGGCGGCGCAGCAGCTCGACCGTGGCCAGAAGCGCGATCGAGATCACCACGAGGATCGTCGCCACCGCGAGGATTGCCGGCGAGATCTGTTCGCGGATGCCGTTCCACATCTGCCGCGGGATCGTCTGCTGGTCGTGGTTGGCGATGAAGAGCACCGCCACCACCTCGTCGAACGAGGTCACGAAGGCGAAGAGGCCGCCCGAGACCACGCCCGGCAGGATGAGCGGCATCACCACCCGGAAGAAGGCCGTGCGCGGGTTCGCGCCGAGCGAGGCCGCCGCCCGCACCAGCGACTGGTCAAAGCCCGAGAGCGTCGCCGTCACGGTGATGATGACGAAGGGAATGCCAAGCGCGGCATGGGCGAGGATGATGCCGGCATAGGTGCCCGCGAGCCGCCCCCATTCCATGTGAACCCCGCCCGAAAGGCTGATGATCGGCAGCCACTGGCCGGAGTAGAAGAAGAACATGCCCGTGGCCGAGATGATGATCGGCACGATCATCGGCGAGATCAGCACCGCGGTGATCTGCTTGCGGAAGGGCATCTCAGGCCGGGTCAGACCGAGCGCCGCAATGGTGCCGAGCCCGGCCGACAGCAGCGTCGCACAGACGCCGATGATGATCGAGTTCTTCGTCACCTGCATCCAGGTGGCATTGTGCCAGAAGTCCCACCAGAAGGCGGCGCCGCGCTCGGCCTCGGGGTTCTGCATGCCGAAGGTGACGAGCTTGTCATACCAGCGCATCGAATACCCGGACGGGTCGAAGGTCAGCATCTTCTGGGTGAAGGTGAAATAGGGCTCGGCGTTGAAGCTGAGCGGGATCACGATGATGATCGGCGCGATCAGGAACAGCAGGATCAGCGCGCAGATCACCAGATAGGTATAGTGCCACAGCCTTTCGAGCGGGCTTGCGTAGACGGGAAGCGCCATGGGTCCTCTCTCCTCAGCCGAGCTTCATTTTGTCGATGCCGACGAGCTTGTCGTAGATCCAGAAGAAGATCAGCACGATCGCCAGCAGCTCGGCGGCCAGCGCCGCGGCCAGCGACCAGTTCAGCGTCTTTTGCATGTGCATCGCGATCATGTTGGAAATCATCTGGCCATCGGCGCCGCCGACGAGGGCCGGGGTGATGTAGTAGCCCATCGCCAGGATGAAGACCAAAAGCCCCCCTGCCCCGATGCCCGGCAGCGTCTGCGGCAGGTAGATCCGGCGGAACGCCGTCCAGGAGGTGGCGCCAAGCGAGCGCGCCGCACGCACATAGGTGGGCGGGATCGTCTTCATCACCGAATAGAGCGGCAGGATGGTGAAGGGCAGCAGGATGTGGGTCATGGCCACGATCGTGCCGGTCTCGTTATACATCATCTGGATGCGGTGGTCGTCGCGCACGAGGCCGAGCCAGACCAGCAGGTCGTTCACCACGCCCTGGCTTTGCAGCAGCACCATCCAGGCGGTGGTGCGCACCAGCAGCGAGGTCCAGAACGGCAGCAGCACCAGGATCATCAGCAGCATCGCCTTGCGCATCGGCAGCGCCGAGAGCAGGAAGGCGATCGGGAAGCCCAGAAGCAGACACAGAGCGGTGATCTCGAGCGACAGCATCAGCGTGCGACCCATCAGCTTCTTGTAGATCGCCTGGCCCTCGGCCACTGGCACGATCTTGCCGCTCTCGTCACGGGTCAGGTCGTTCGCGGCGAGGTAGAAGTCGAGGGTGAACGGGCTCGAGGCCGAGCGCATCGCGCGCCAGACGTTCGGGTTGTCCCATTTCTTCTCGACCTGCAGGATCGCCTCCTTGAACGGCGGCTGGAACTTGTCGGCGCCGCGGGCGGTGCCAGTGAACATCGAGCGGGTGCCCGAGACGTCATAGTTGATCCGCGTGCCCGCCTCGCCGGCGCTGCGGTTCTTCTTCATCAGCGCAAGGTCGGCGGCGAGCGCGGCATAGGCGCTCTCGTCGATCTCCGAGCCCTCGGGATGGGTCGAGAACCACTCGACCAGCGCCGGGGCGTTCTTGCTGAAGGTGTCGTTGTAGAACGACTGGAACAGCATCTGCCCGATCGGCACGATGAAGGAGATCAGGATGAACAGAAAGAGCGGCGCGACAAGCAGGAAGGCGCGGCGGCGGCGCACGGCAAGCGAGGCGGCAAGCGCAGCCTTGAGTGGCTTGCCGTCGGCGGTGGTAATCAATTGGGAGGTCGCGTCGGTCATTCGGTTCCCCTTCGGAAGGCGCGTCGGGGCCACCGCGGCGAGGGCGGCGGCGCGGGGGAGAGGGAGGACGGGGCAGTCCCGTCCTCCGCAGTCTGAAGGTCAGACGATCAGCTGGCGAGCCAGGCGTTGAACTTCTCGGCCAGTTCCGCATCGTGATCGGCCCAGAAGGTCGGGTCGGTCCAGATCGGGTTCTTCATGTTCTCCGGGTTCGTCGGCATGTAGGGGGCCATCTCGGTCTTGCCGTCCTTGTACATGCCGATCAGTGCGTTCGACGATTTCCGGGCCGGGCCGTAGGCGATGTATTTCGCCTGATCGGCCAGACGCTGGGTGTCGGTCGAGAAGGCCAGGAACTTCTTCGCGTCCTCGAGATGCGGCGCGCCCTTCGGGATCGCCCAGAGGTCATAGTCCATGTACTCGCCGTCCCAGATCGTGCCGAAGGGCTTGCCCTCGCCCACTTCGGCGGCGAAGAAGCGGCCGTTGTAGCCGGTGGTCATCACCACTTCGCCATCGGCCAGCAGCTGCGGCGGCTGCGCGCCGGCTTCCCACCACACGATGTCCTTCTTGATGCTGTCGAGCTTCTTGAAGGCGCGCGCCACGCCCTCGTCGGTGCCGAGCACCTCATAGACCTGGTCGGGGGCAACGCCATCGGCGACGAGCGCCATTTCCATCGTGCGCTTGGCGGTCTTCAGCAGGCCGCGCTTGCCCGGGTATTTGGTGGTGTCGAAGAAGTCGGCCAGCGTCGAGGGTTCGTTGCCCGGGAACTTCGTCTTGTCATAGGCAACGACCGTGCCCCAGACGATGTTCGCGACGGCGCAGTCCTGGATCGCGCCCGGCACGAAGTCCTCGGTCGCCGGGGTGCCATCGGGCGCAGGCGGCAGGATCGCCGGATCGATCGGCTCGAGCAGGCCCTCGTCGCACAGCCGGATCGCATCCGACAGCTCGATGTCGGCAAGGTCGATCGAGACGTTGCCGGCCTCGACCTGCGCTTTCAGCGGCGTCGCCGGGTTGTCGGCGTCGATCGAGTTGATCTTGACCCCGGTCATCTCGGTGAAGGGCTTGTGATAGGCCTCGACCTGCGAAACGGTGTAGGACCCGCCCCAGGAGACGATGTTGAGCTCCTGCGCCGAGGCGGCATAGCCCGTCGCCACCAGCGCGGTGGTGAGGATCAAAAGTTTCTTCATGGTTTACTCCCCTGTTGGTCTTGTCTGACTTGTCGTCATTTCTGTCGGGGCGACGGCTCCGCCGCCCGCGTTTCTGAGCTGCGCCCGCTCACATCGGGTCGAGGGCGCGCGCGTCCTGCGGATGCCAGCCGATCTTCAGCTTCTCGCCCGGGTGCAGGCGGGTCTGGCCGAGCGTGTTGCGCGACTTCATCACGAAGTCGTCGATCCCGGCGACCCGCATCCGGGTGCGGAAGATGTCGCCCATGTAGATCACCTCGAGCACCTCGGCGTCGATCATGTGCGCGCCCGGCGGCATCATCTCGGGCTTGAACTCGATGCGCTCGGGGCGGATCGAGACCAGTGTGTCCTGGCCGACATGGCGGATGTTGACGGGCGTCGCGCTGATCAGCTCGCCGGTCTGCAGCCGAACCGTGCAGGTTTCCTCATCGAGGCTCTCGACGGTGCCGGGCAGCTTGTTGTTCTCGCCGATGAACTGGGCGACGAAGCTGTTCTTCGGCCGCTCGTAAAGCTCGTCCGGCGGGGCAAGCTGCTGGATCCGGCCGTCGTTGAACACCGCGACGCGGTCCGACATGGTCAGTGCCTCGCCCTGATCGTGGGTGACATAGACCACGGTGATGCCAAGCCGTTCGTGCAACGCCTTGATCTCGAACTGCATGTGCTCGCGCAGCTGCTTGTCGAGGGCGCCGAGCGGTTCGTCCATCAGCACCAGCTCGGGGTCGAAGACCAGGGCCCGGGCGAGCGCGATGCGCTGCTGCTGGCCGCCCGACATCTGTGCGGGGCGACGGTTGGCGAACTTGCCCATCTGCACCATGTCGAGGGCGCGCGTCACTTTCGCCTCGCGCTCGGATTTGGCCATGCCCCGCACCTCGAGCGGAAAGGACAGGTTCTCGGCCACCGTCATATGCGGGAAAAGCGCGTAGTTCTGGAACACCATGCCGATCCCGCGCTTGTGCGGCGGAAGATGGTTGATGTTCGTCCCGCCGAGGCGTATTTCGCCGTGCGTGGCGGTTTCGAATCCCGCCAGCATCATCAGGCAGGTTGTCTTGCCCGAGCCGGACGGGCCGAGCATGGTCAGGAATTCGCCTTTGCCGATCGAGAGGTTGAGGTCCTTCACCACCAGAGTTTCGCCGTCGTAGCTCTTCTGGACGTGATCGAATACGACGAAACCTTCGTCGGTCGCTGCAGTCGTCAAATCGGGCTCCCCTGTCGTTTTTTTGGTTCGTTTGCTCCCGTGGGGGAAGCTTAAGCAAGCGGGCAATCGGATTTCAACCCGGAAAACCCGTCGCGACAAAATGGGACCGAAACGGACCGATTGCCGTCACCGAACCGTCAGAAAGCGGCGCACTGGACGCGAAGCGCGACCTTCCCCCTGCGTCAGACTGTCCATTTTCGAGGCATCGCGACAACTGCCCTCGCCGCGCCGGCGGACGTCGCGTCAGCCGCGGGGGGCTTGCAGAGGTCGAATCGTCGCGCGAAACGCCTCCGCCGCGCCGCTTTCAAGGGCGCGGACGAATCGCGGCCCGGGGCACGCGCGTTCATCAAGGTCTGGAAACAGGTGCGGGCCGCCCCGCGCCGCCCGCACGGGCGCGCAGGGCAGCGCTCCGCAGGCTCAGCCGAGCCGGGTCTTCACCATCGGGCCGACGGCGCCAAAGTCCATCTGCCCGGTGTATTTCGTCTTCAGCTCGGCCATCACGCGGCCCATGTCGCGGATCGAGCTGGCGCCGACCTTGGCGATCGCCGCGTCGATCGCGGCCGTCGTCTCGTCGGCAGTCAGCTGCCGCGGCAGGAACTCCTCGATCACCTTGACCTCGGCGAGTTCCTTCTCGGCCAGCTCGAGCCGGCCGCCCTCTTCATAGGCGCGCGCCGATTCCTGGCGCTGCTTCACCATCTTTCCAAGGATACCCAGCACCTCGGGATCGCCGATCGACACCGCCTCGCCCTCGGTCCGCATCGCGATCTCGCGATCCTTGATCGCGGCATTGATCAGCCGCAGCGTCGAGAGACGGGCAGCGTCCTTCGCCTTCATCGCCTCTTTCAAAGCCGCGGAAAGCCGCTCGCGCATCTGCATCACGTTATCCCCATCTGGATCAAGGGGCTCAGGATACCCCCGCAGACGCCCCGGTGCAAGCAATGTAAGTTATTGATTTTAAATGACTATATCTTTTGCCGCAAGGGCCTTGACCCGGCTGTTCTGCCCCCGTAGGTTCCAGCAGATTTTGCCCCGGGGAGTCGCACCATGCCTGCCAGTCACCAGTCATCGGAAAAGCCCACCGCGCTGATCGCGCTGGCAGACGGCCAGCTGTTCTACGGCAAGGGCTTCGGCGCCACCGGCGTCACCGTCGCCGAGCTGGTGTTCAACACCGCGATGACCGGCTATCAGGAGATCATGACCGACCCGAGCTATGCCGGCCAGGTCGTCACCTTCACCTTCCCCCATATCGGCAACGTCGGCGTCAACGCCGAGGATGACGAGACCGCCGAGCCGGTCGCCGCCGGTCTCGTGGTGAAATGGGACCCGACCGATCCCTCGAACTGGCGCGCCACCGACGACCTCGTCGACTGGCTGGTGAAGAAGGGCCGGATCGGCGTCGGCGGCGTCGACACCCGCCGCCTGACCCGTGCAATCCGCCAGCAGGGCGCGCCGCATGTCGCCATCGCCCACGACCCGGAGGGCAACTTCGACATCGAGGCGCTGGTGAAGAAGGCGCGCGAGTGGAAGGGCCTTGTCGGCCTCGACCTCGCCAAGGATGTGACCTGCGCGCAAAGCTACACTTGGGATGAAAAGCGGTGGGCCTGGCCCGAGGGCTACAGCCGCCGCGAGGGCCCGGGCCTGAAGGTCGTCGCGATCGACTATGGCGCGAAGCGCAACATCCTGCGCTGCCTCGCCTCGGCCGGCTGCGAGGTCACCGTTCTGCCCGCCTCGGCCACCGCCGAGGACGTGCTCGCACTGAACCCCGAGGGCGTGTTCCTGTCGAACGGGCCGGGCGACCCGGCCGCGACCGGCACCTATGCCGTGCCGATGATCAAGGGCATTCTGGACACCGAGCTGCCGCTCTTCGGCATCTGCCTCGGCCACCAGATGCTCGCCCTCGCGCTTGGCGCGAAGACGATCAAGATGAACCACGGCCACCACGGCGCCAACCACCCGGTCAAGGACCTGACCACCGGCAAGGTCGAGATCACCTCGATGAACCACGGCTTCACCGTCGATGCGCAGACCCTGCCGAAGGGCGTGCAGGAGACCCATGTCTCGCTCTTCGACGGTTCGAACTGCGGCATCGCGATGGAGGGGCGGCCGGTGTTCTCGGTGCAGTATCACCCCGAGGCGAGCCCCGGCCCGCAGGACAGCTATTACCTCTTCGAGCGCTTCGCCGAGGCGATGCGCGCCCGCCGCGCCGGCTGAGCGCGCCACAGACAGGACCTTCGGGGGGCGGCTTCGGGACACCGGGCCGCCCCTTTTCCGTCCCCCCCTCCCCCCGGCACACCGGGCGGCAGGACAAGATTAACGCCACGTTAATCCGACTCGGGAATGCTGTTTCGCGCAACACCAGCGCAGCGAGGGCGGCATGGTCTCGGACAGGGGGAACCGGATCAACGGACCGGCGGCGGAGAACACGCCGGGCCTGGCCGGCCTGGCCGCCGGGGGGCGCATCGCCCTCCGCCTGCCGCCGGCCCGCATCCCGCGTCCGGTCGCCGGGCGCCGTCCGCTTGGGCGCATCCTGCTCGACCGCGGCGCCGTCGCGCCAGGCGATCTGACCACGGCCCTCGCCCTGCGCGAACGCGAGGATGTACGGCTTGGCGACATCCTGCTGACCCATGGCTGGGTGAGCGAGGCGGCGCTGATGGCGGCGCTGGCCGAGCAATGGCAGGCCGCGCTCGTCGATCTGGCCGCCGAGCCCCCCGATCCGCGCCTGATCGACGCACTCGGACCAGAGCTGTGCCTTGCCGAGGCGATGGTGCCCTGGCGGCGGATCGGCGCGACCACGGTGATCGCCACTGCGCGGCCCGAGGAGTTCACCCGCCTGCGCGGCGTGTTGCCGGCGAAATTCGCCCCCTACCGGATGGTGCTCGCGCCCGAACGCGCGGTGCATGACGCGCTGCTCGCGCGCCGGCAGACCGCCCTGATCCGCCGCGCCGAATGCCGCGTCGTCGCCGCGGAGAGCTGCCGCAGCCATGACGGCGAGCGCGCCGCGCGCCGCGCGCTCGGGGTGCTCCTCGGGCTGGCCTGCGGGCTGTTTCTGGCACCGGTCGCGGTCTTCGCGCTGCTCTTCGCCTGGACGATCGTCACGCTGGTCCTGACCATGGCGCTCAAGTTGGCCGCCTGGCTCGCCGAGCTGCACCACCTCGCCACCACCCTGCCACCGCCGCAGGTCACCGCACCGATCCGGCTGCCGGTAATCTCGGTGCTGGTACCGCTTTTGCACGAAAAAGACATCGCCGAGCGGCTGGTCGCCCGGCTCGGCCGGCTGACCTACCCGCGCGAGCTGCTCGACGTGCTCCTGGTGGTCGAGGAGGCGGACACGCCCACCCGCGACGCGCTGGCCAAGGCCACTTTGCCGCGCTGGATCCGGGTCGTCACCGTGCCGGACGGGCCGATCCGGACAAAGCCGCGCGCGCTGAACTACGCGCTGAACTTCTGCCGCGGCTCGGTCGTCGGGGTCTGGGACGCCGAGGACCGGCCCGATCCCGACCAGCTCCACGCCGTCGCCCGCCGCTTCGCCGAGGCGCCGCCCGAGGTCGCCTGCCTGCAGGGGGTGCTCGACTACTACAGCCCGCGCACGAACTGGCTCTCGCGCTGCTTCACCGTGGAATATGCGGTGTGGTTCCGCGCCGTCCTGCCCGGCGTCGCGCGGCTTGGCCTGGCCGTGCCGCTGGGCGGCACCACGCTCTTCTTCCGCCGCAACCTCCTTGAGGCGATCGGCGCGTGGGACGCCTTCAACGTCACCGAAGATGCCGATCTCGGCATCCGCCTGGCCCGGCGGGGCCTGCGCACCGAGCTGATCGCCACCGTCACCCAGGAGGAGCCGAACTGCCGCCCCCTGCCCTGGGTGAAGCAGCGCTCGCGCTGGCTCAAGGGCTATGCGATGACCTGGGGGGTGCATATGCGCGCGCCGCGGCAGCTGTGGCGCGAACTCGGCGCCTGGCGCTTCCTCGGCCTGCAGGTGATGTTCCTCGGCACGCTGTCGCAGTATCTGCTCGCGCCGCTCTCGTGGAGCTGCTGGCTCATCCTGTTCGGGCTGTGGCATCCGGTGCGGGCGCTGCTGTCGCCCGCCGGCGAGACCGCCCTGCTTGTCGCCTTCGGGCTGACCGAGCTCGTCAATCTGGCGGTCGGGTTCTGGGCGGTGCGCGGCGCCGGGCATCGCCACCTGCTGCCCTGGGTGCCGACGCTGCATCTCTATTTCCCGCTCGGCACGCTGGCCGGCTGGAAAGCGATCTACGAGGTGATCGCGAAACCCTTCTACTGGGACAAGACGGCCCATGGCCTGTTCGATGCGCTGCATGAGATCGCCGCCCCCGCAACGCCCGCCCCGGGCCGCGCCCGGCTCCAGCCCGATCTGGCGCGGCCGCAATGCGCGCCGCTGATCGACTAGCGCCCCTCGCCCGCGCCCTTGTGCCCGCCCTGGGCATCGAGCTTCAGCCGGGTCTCGAACGCCTTCGAGATATGGGCCCGCAATGCCGCCGCGGCCCCCGCCTCGTCACCCTCGCGGATCGCGTCGACAATCGCCTGGTGTTCGGCCAGCGCCGTCTCGCCCCGCCCTTCGGCGGCAAGCGAGGTGGTCGCCAGCAGCGCCATCGAGCGGTGCACGAGGTCGAGTTGCTGCACCAGATAGCGGTTGTGCGAGGCGAGATGGATCTGCCGGTGAAAGCGCTTGTTCGCCTGCGACAGCGCGATCGGATCGCCGGTGCGGGCGCGGTCCTCGTCGACCATCTCCTGCAGCACCCGCACCTCCTCGGGCGCGGCGTGCTTCGCGGCCAGCGCCGCGGCGAGCGCCTCGAGCTCCGAGCGCACGACATAAAGCTCGGCGAGCTGGTTGTGGTCGAGCGAGGCGACGATCAGCGAGCGGCCGTCGCGCGCCAGCATCGACTGCGTCTCGAGCCGCTGCAACGCCTCGCGCACGGGCGTGCGCGACACGCCGAAGCGCTCGGCGAGTTCCGATTCCACCAGCCGGTCCCCCGGCCGGTAGACCCCGGCGTCGATCGCCTCGAGGATCAGCGTGTAGGCGTCTTTCTGCATCGTTCCCCTCTCGCGCTTGCGGGGCGCAACCTTAGGAGCGGCGCCGGCCCCTGACAAGCCGGCAATAGGAGAGCCCCCCTTCCCCCGGCCCGACGGCCGGGATAGGGTCCGCGCCATGTCAGCCGCAGATTTCGCACATGTCACCGACTGGGTGTTCGACCTCGACAACACCCTGTACCCGCCCGAGGCCCGTCTCTTCGCCCAGATCGAGGTGAAGATGACCGAATATGTCATGCGCGCGCTCGGCGTCGACCGCGGCGAGGCGAACCGGCTGCGCGACCATTACTGGCGCCTTTACGGCACCACGCTCGCCGGGCTGATGCACGAGCACGGGCTCGACCCGATGCCCTACCTCGCCGAGGTGCACGACATCTCCTTCGACTCGCTCAGCCCCGATCCGGCACTGCGCGGCGCGATCGGCGATCTGCCCGGGCGCAAGATCGTCTTCACCAACGGCTCGGCGCCCTATGCCCATCGGGTGCTCTCGGCGCGCGGGCTCAGCGGGCTTTTCGACGGGGTGTTCGGCGTCGAGGATGCCGAGTTCCATCCCAAGCCCGAGCCCCGCGCCTTCGAGACGGTCTTTGCCAAGGCCGGTATCCGCCCGCCGCAGGCGGCGATGTTCGAGGACGATCCGCGCAACCTGGCCGCGCCGCATGCGATGGGGATGCAGACCGTGCATGTGGCCGCCGCCCCCGCCCCCGCGGCGCATATCCAGCACCACACGAACGACCTGACGGGCTTCCTTGCCGCGCTGCGGCATCCGCGACACAGCTGAGCCATTTTGCCCCTGCGACATTGTGGCGCGGTTCCCATGCGCGCGACCAGCCGCTATTGAGGCCGGACTGTCAGGGAGACAGCCAAGGGAGATTCTGCCATGACCGCCGAGCACGCGGACACCAAAGACAATTCCGCCCAGATGTACCTTCTGGCGCTCGTGATCATCGGCATCGCCGTTGGCCTCGTCGCCTTCATGGGCCTTGGCGGGCTGATCCTCTGGGCCGTCGCGGCCACCTGGATCATGCTGGCCTTCCTCGTGGTGATGACCGCGGGCAGCTGAGCCGTTCCGGCCCTGCAAGACCGACACGGCCCGAGCCCCCCGGCTCCGGGCCGTTTTCGCCTGCGACAAGATGGGATCTGGTTCCGGCCGGCCGCGCGCCCTATCAAAGATGCATCGTCGATCCATCATTTCGACCGCATCCGAAAGGGCCTCCCGATGACCACCACCCATCCCGAAACCGGCACCCCCGGCGCCCTTGGCGCCTATCTCATCGCCCTTCTCGTCGTCGCGGGGGCCGCGGCCTCGGTGCTGGTGATGGGGCTCGGCGGGCTGATCCTGTGGTTCGTCGCCCTCACCTTCCTGATCCTCGCCGGCATGATCATCGTCTCCTTCCCGTGACCCGCGGACGGACCGATCGCCGCACCCGATTGCAACGCGCCGCCCGACGGGGCATCTTGGGCGCGCTGTAACGGAGGCCCGAGATGGAGCAACAGACCCTGCGCACGACCGATATCCTGATCTCGGGCGGCGGTGTCGCCGGCCTGACCGCCGCGGCGGCCTTTGGCGCGGCGGGGTTCACCACGATCTGCGTCGACCCGCAGCCGCCGGTCACCGCCGAGGGCGAGGCCGGGGCCGACATGCGCACCACCGCCTTCCTGCACCCCTCGCGCGCGGTGCTGGAACGCGCCGGGCTCTGGGCGCGGCTCGCCCCCTATGCGGCGCCCTTGCAGATCATGCGCATCATCGACGCGGGCGGGGCCGAGCCCGTCGCCCGGCTCACCCGTGATTTCGACGCGGCCGACCTCTCGGACGAGCCCTTCGGCTGGAACTTCCCGATCTGGCTCTTGCGGCGCGAGATGGTGGCGCGACTGGCCGAGCTGCCGCTCGTCGATTTCCGCCCGGGCGTCGCGACGACCGGCCTTGTCAGCCGCGAAAGCGGCGCCGAGGTGACGCTGTCGGACGGCAGCCGGGTGCGCGCACGGCTGGTGGTGGCGGCCGACGGGCGCAACTCCTTCATCCGCGAGGCCGCGGGCATCCCGGTGAAGACCACGCGCTATGGCCAGAAGGCGCTTGCTTTCGCCGTCACCCACCCGCTGCCGCACAATGACGTTTCGACCGAGATCCACCGCTCGGGCGGCCCCTTCACCCTGATCCCGCTGCCCGATCGCGACGGGCTGCACAGCTCGGCCGTCGTCTGGATGGAACGCGGCGCCGAGGCCGAACGCCTTGCCGCCCTGCCGGTGCCCGAATTCGAGGCGGCGATGAATGCGCGCTCGACCGGGCTTCTCGGCCCGCTCACCCTCGTCACCCGCCGCTCGGTCTGGCCGATGATGACGCAAATCGCCGCGCGCTTCGCGGCCGAACGCGTCGCGCTCATTGCCGAGGCCGCGCATGTGATCCCACCGATCGGAGCGCAGGGGCTAAACATGTCGCTCGCCGATCTCAGCTGCCTGCTGGGCCTTGCCGAGAAGGCCCCGGCGCATCTGGGCGAGGCCGCGATGCTCGCGGCCTACACCCGCCGGCGCTGGCCCGAGGTGAAGGCGCGCGAGATCGGCATCGACTTCCTCAACCGCGCCTCGATGGTCGAGCCCCGGCCGCTGCGCGACTTGCGGGCGGGGGTTCTGGGCGCGCTCTACTCGCTCAAGCCGGTGCGCAGGACGCTGATGCGGGCGGGGCTTGGCGTGCGCTGAGCAGAGGGGGGGGCGCTGCCCCCCTCGGCCTGCGGCCTCCCCCCCCCCGGGATATTTGGCGCAATTGGAAGCACAGGACGGCTCCCGGCTTCCAATTGCCGCAAATATCCCAGGGTGAATTGCCCCGCAGGGGCAAGAGGGGCAGCGCCCCTCACACGCTCACCACCTCGCGCAGCGCCTCGCGGGTGAGCGACACCTTCGTCCCCTCCATCGCCACCGTACCGCGCTTGAGCACATAGAAGCGGTCGCCGAGATCGTGGGCGAAGTCGAAATACTGCTCGACCAGGATGATCGCGATATCGCCGCGCGCGCGCAGATAGGCGATGACGCGGCCGATCTGCTGGATGATATTGGGCTGGATGCCCTCGGTCGGCTCGTCGAGCAGCAGGATCTTCGGCTTCATCAGCATCGCCCGGGCAATCGCCAGCTGCTGCTGCTGCCCGCCCGAGAGGTCACCGCCGCGGCGGTGCAGGAACTCTTTCAGGATCGGGAACAGATCATAGATCTCGTCGGGGATAA
>VSSQ01000446.1_pt1 | contig 28663 bp, 26 predicted proteins | sample 4763081 | NCBI WGS metagenome assembly VSSQ01 (sample SAMN12137344, study PRJNA551015) | bioreactor metagenome | isolation source: SDC9 anaerobic chlorinated ethene degrading culture | place: USA: Knoxville, Tennesee | collected 2015-01-01
AATCGGTGAGAAAAAGTGATTGCAATCCGTGTACAGCAGCACCTTCGAAACGGACAAATGTGTCGCGCCATTTTCCCAGCGTATTCCCGAAGATATACCGGTCGGCAAAATTCAACCCGCCGGTAAAGCCGTATTTCCCGTCCACAATCAGAATCTTGCGGTGATTTCTGAAATTAATCTTACTTCTTCTGAGCCTGAGTCTTAACGGAAGGAATGGTCTGACATAAACACCTGCTTCCTTGAGTGTTCGGAGGTATTTCTGTGACAGGTCGAAACTACCCAGGTAATCGTAAATCATTCTGACTCTGACTCCGGCTTTTGCTTTTTCTATGAGTAGTTCTCTCAAGAAATTCGAAATCCGGTCGTCCTCAAAAATGAAAAACTCAATATGAATATGATTTTTCGCATTCTTGATAGCTTCAAACATGGCTGAGAAGGTGGATTCTCCATCGGCCAGTACATCAATCTTATTGTAAGCATAAACAGATGCATCACTGTTTTTGTACAATAAATTAATCATGTTCAAATGATTAGGATTTGTAATGAATTCGGAGAAAGCATCCGGTTTGAGTTCTTTATAAGGTAGTTTTGTTTCGTGTTTGATGCTTTTTTTTGAGATGATTTTTTGTTTTCTGTAATTCTGACCGATCAAAAAATACAGCAATATACCAATTACGGGTAGCAAAACCAATACCAATACCCAGGACAAAGATCTTACAGGGTTACGGTTTTCTAATAACAACACCGAAATGGCGCTGACGATCATATAGAAATAAAAAACAACCAATATGATGAACAGCAGGCTATTCATGATAAAATTTTTTGTTTCTGTTAGAGTATATAAAATACAAATGCTTGTTAATCATGCTTACATGTTCTGCTGCAGTATCCGTTACCGGAGCTGGTACTCCGTTTCCGATTATTGTATCCGAAACTTCCGTACGCGCTTCATCCCACAATCCACTTGCAATGAAATTGTTCAATAAGCTGGAACCACCTTCAACCAAAACGGAATGTATACCGTGTGAGGCGATTATTTTCAGCATATTATGAAGCATCATGTTGTCAAAATGCAGGAATATATAGGTGACTTTATCTGTGTTCTCACGCGGATTCTCAGTAAACACAAGAGTTTTAACTGACTGATCGAAAATAGCATAATGCAAAGGTATCCTGCCGGTTCGGTCCAGCATGATACGTGTCGGATTTTTTCCCGGCCAGTTTCTGACCGTTAAGGAAGGATTATCAAGAAAAACGGTATTGGTACTAACCATTATCGCCTGATTTTCTGACCTGACTTTGTGGGTTAGTTGTCTGGTAATGTTATCAGAAATCTGTAATGGCGGTGTGTCTGCATTTGTTCTGATCCTGTCAATGAATCCATCTCTGGTTTGTGCCCATTTAAGCAGAACGTAAGGTCTTTTTTCTTTTTGCCAGATGAAAAAACGTTTATTTAATTCCTTGCATGCACCTTCTAAAACTCCTGTTATCACTTCTACGCCTGCATTGCGGAGTATTTCTATTCCTTTTCCAGAAACTTTCGGATTTGGATCCAGGGTTCCGATTACCACTCTTGGAATACCTTTGTCGACAATAAGATTAGCGCACGGTGGTGTTTTCCCGAAATGAGAACAAGGCTCCAGATTAACATAGAGGGTTGACTCTCTGAGTAAAGATTCATCTTTTACCATGTGAATGGCATTGGGCTCGGCATGCGATTCTCCGAACCGTTTATGAAAACCTTCACCGATAATGCGGTCGTTATGAACCAGTACGGCACCAACCATCGGATTAGGAGCAACATGGCCGGCACCAAATGTTGCCAGTTGCAAACAACGATACATGTATTTTTCTTCGTAATTCATTTTTTCTATCTTTGCATGCATGCAAAACGCCATTAATCACATCCGGTTCGAATTGTCAGCTTATTATACGGAAAATGAGCTTCAATCGGTCGTCCGGTTGCTCATATCAAACATCACCGGATTCAGTTTTACGGAAATTTTAGTTAACAAAAATACAATTTTTTCTGCATATCAGCGGGATTTATTGAATTTTTATCTTGAAAAGCTTAAAACCGGTATGCCTGTCCAGTATGTGTTGGGTGAAACTGAGTTTTGCGGATTGATTTTCAGGGTAGATCAATCGGTATTAATACCCCGTCCTGAAACGGAAGAACTGGTCGAATGGGTTGTCAGGGAATCGGCGGTCGATAGTGTGATTCTGGATATAGGTACCGGTAGTGGCTGTATCGCCATTGCCCTGAAATATTTCATGACACAAGCAGATGTACATGCTTGTGATGTGTCGTTGGAAAGTCTGAATACAGCACGTAAGAACGCAGAGATGAATAAAACCCGGGTTGATTTCTTTTATATGGATGTTTTAGACGAAAATAATACTGATTGCCGGTATGATGTTATAGTAAGTAATCCACCCTATATTCCTTATGCTGAACAAACTGAAATATCAGATCATGTAAAGAATTTTGAACCGGAAGGCGCTCTGTTTGTGCCTGATGATGACCCTTTGGTTTTCTACCGTAAAATAGCTGAATTTGCAAAATGCCATCTTCATGCAGGAGGTAAATTGTTTTTTGAGGTTCATCGAGATTTTGGGGTTGCATGTATTTCGATGTTGCATGAAATGAATTTTCAGCAGCTTGAAATGAGAAAGGATATTGCAGGAAATGACAGGATGATCAGAGCTGTGGTTTTATGACAATTTCATAATCTCATTAAACTTTTCAGACTGAATAAAGTCTAAGGGGTTTGATATAACTTAGTGTGTTTTAATGGCAGTATTAGAAGAAGATATTTTGAGTCAATTGGTCAATCCGAAAACAAATGCACAGGCTTTTTCCAAACTGGTGCATTTGTATCAGGAACGTTTGTACTGGCACATCAGGAAGATGGTATTGTCGCACGAAGATGCCAATGATGTGTTGCAGAATACATTCATGAAAGCATGGAACGGTCTTGCCGGTTTCAGAGGAGAGTCGCAGATATCGACCTGGTTGTATCGCATCGCTACCAATGAAACGCTGACTTTCCTTGCCAATAAACGGATGCGTAATATTTCCGGGATTGATGATGTGGAAGGCTTACTGCTCGGTCAGTTACAGGCTGATTCATATTTCTCGGGTAATGAAGCTGAAATGAAACTTCAGGAAGCAATTCTTACACTGCCTGAAAAACAAAGACTGGTATTTAACATGAAATATTTTGATGACCTTACTTATGAAGAAATGGAAAATATACTCGAAACATCAGCCGGTGCGTTGAAAGCATCGTATCACCATGCTGTAAAAAAGATTGAGAAATATTTGTCAGAAGAAAGGACAGCCAAAGCAATCATTCGGGCAGACGAGTTACTTTAACGTTTCAGAAATTAAACCTTTTGATATATTAAAAGTCTAAATGTACGTATTAAAATTATGATGGATAAAGAATTACATACAATATTGAAAGAAACCGGCAACAGAAATCCCTTCACAGTGCCGGAAAACTATTTTGAAAGTTTTGCTGCTGAAATAGATACAAAGATTGGTAAAGACAGACTTTCAGCGAAAAAATTGTTGAAACCCTGGTTTTATATGGCGGCCATGTTCGTCGGAGTATTTCTGATGGGCAATTTGTTTTATACTGTTTATCAAAACAACAGGGAGATTGAAGCTGATTTATATGAAATGTATGTGATGTCTCAGATAGACCAAACAGTTGTGATGGACTACTATCCGGTTGAATCGGATGGAGTTGAATAATCTGTGTTAAAAACTTATGCGTATGGAAAAGAAAATAACATTGATATGTGTATTGTTTCTGATGATCGGAGCATCAGTTGCTCAGCAAAGAGGACCGCGTTTTTCAAAAGATGAAGTCATCAGTAGAAAATGGACGTTTGTTTCTGAAAAGTCAGGATTGACACCTCTTGATATACAGAAAGTTGAACCGGTATTTATGGAAACGGAACTTGAATTATGGAATTTGCTTGAAAAAAACAGGCAAATATTTAAGAATAATCGTCGTAAAGTGGATAAATCAGCTGTGAATTACGAAGCGATTAATGATGCCATGGTAAATTTTGAACTGGAGAATGCCCGTATTCAACAGAAATACTACCAGAAACTCAAAAAAATATTACCGGCACAAACTATCAATCGTTTGCTGATGGCAGAAAAATCGTACAAAAGGGAACTGATGCAAAAGATGCCCGGTCAGCAGCGGGGACAGGTACGACAAGAATAATAATTTTGATATGATTAAATTAGTTCATCGGGAGTTTCATACGACAACTGAAAAAATAAAATTTAAACGCATAAAGTAATATAATGCCGGTAATTGATTCTGAATTCATTACCGGCATTATTGTTGTTTTACCTCCCCGTAAAAGGTCAAACAGCGTATTTTCCTATTTGTCACATAAAAAAAATACATTATCTTTGCAAACCAAAAACAAAGGGTACTTTGGCCGAGTGGTTAGGCACCGGTCTGCAAAACCGTCTACGGCGGTTCGAATCCGCCAAGTACCTCAAAGAAGGATGTCTATTAAGTCGCAGGCTTTTAGGCATCCTTTATCATTTAAAATGATGTTTTTAAAGCAAACGTTTTCGGATGTTTCAGTGGTTTCAGGTTTGCATACATGTCAATATGCCTGTTATTTTAGTAACTTTGTCGGCATAATAAACAGTATAACATGTTAATAACATTCAACATACATTTTGTAACCCAATGGGGTGGTAAGATTCAATTACTGCTGAAAGAAACGGGTGAATCCGGAGATATACGTGTTGTTTCCCGTGAAATGCATTGTGATCAGCATTTTTACTGGAAAAAAGAGCTGACCTTTGATGACCGGGTTTCTTCTATTCATTATCAATACGAACTGCAGGATGCTTCCGGAAAATTAATCCGGGAATCGGGTGAGATGCGGGAAGTTCATTTACCTTCAGGACAAAAACATGTCTTTTTACACGATTCCTGGCGGGATTCATTCGGAGAAAGCCCTTTTTCCTCCACAGTTTTCAGGGATTGTTATTTTAAACGGAAAGTTATAAAATCAGATCTGCCGGAAGGTGGCAATTTCCGTTTGCAACTTTTTTGTCAACAGATGGAACCGGAGAGGCACTTTGCCATTGTTGGAAATCAGGACTTTTTGGGAAACTGGGATGTAAACAGGAAAGTCAGACTCGATGAGTCAAGTTATCCGGTATGGTCGATTTGTATGGAAACCAATAAGATAAAGTTTCCGTTGGAATACAAATACCTGATTGTAGATACGGCAACCGATGAAGTATTGGCATGGGGTGGAGGCCCGAACAGGAAAATAGACAAACTTACGGGCGAGAGTTTTCATATTGTGACTGATGAAAATTTCATACGTACTATTCCTTCCTGGAAAGGAGCGGGTGTAGCTATTCCCGTTTTTTCGCTGAGAAGTAAAAAAAGTTTTGGAACAGGTGAGTTTTATGATTTGAAACTGATGGTTGACTGGGCAAAGCTGACCGGTCAGCAGATGATACAAACACTTCCTATTAATGACACCATCCTGTATCACAGCAATTATGACTCTTATCCCTACAATGCGGTATCTGTATATGCCTTACATCCCATTTATTTGCATCTGGATGCTGTCGGGAAAATAAAAGATCCGGTTCGCAAGGCATACTATGCAGAACAAAAAAAAGCATTAAATGCCAAGTCCTTTTCAGACTATCAGAATGTGATGGATGTGAAATGGGAGTTTTGTAAGGAAGTTTATCAGGATTCATCCAGAAAACTTTTCAGCTCGGAAGAATACAAGCTCTTTTTTCAGCAAAACAAAACCTGGCTTGTTCCGTATGCTGTTTTTTCTTATCTGAGGGATAAAAACGGAACACCTGAATTTACTAAATGGCCTGAATATGGTCGTTACAATGCAGCTGAAATTGAAGCATTGGCTGCTCCCGAAAATGATTTTTATGATGAAATAGCTCTGTTTTATTTTGTTCAGTTTCATCTCAATAAACAATTGACAGAAGTGCATGATTACGCACGCAGTCAGGGTATTACCATCAAAGGTGATATCCCGATCGGTGTGAGTCCGCGCAGCGTGGATGCCTGGATGGAACCGGAGATGTTCAATACCGACATGCAGGCCGGAGCACCGCCGGATGATTTTTCAGTAACCGGTCAGAACTGGGGTTTCCCTACTTATAACTGGGAACTCATGGAAAGAGATAATTACCGTTGGTGGATTAAACGTTTTCAGAAACTGGCGGAATACTTCGATGCTTACCGGATTGACCATATACTCGGGTTTTTCAGGATATGGGAAATACCTCAACAGGATGTATGGGGGTTGACAGGCAGTTTCAATCCTTCGCTTCCGTTTACGGTGGAAGAGTTACAGCAAAAGGGGTTGTACTGGGATGAAAATCGTTTTCTGAAGCCTTATCTGAGGGAACATGTGTTACATGCAACTTTTGGAAAATATACAGCGGATGTTCTTCGTGAGTATTTTGATCAGGATGGTTGGCAGAACTATAAATTCAAACCGGCTTTTGATACCCAGAAAAAGGTTGAAGCCTATTTTGCTTCACTGGGTTATAATTTCGGCACCAAAGAGGTGATGATCAGAGATGGTTTGTATATGTTGCATTGTGAAGTTCTTTTCATACGGGATGCCCGGCAAGCGGATAAATTCCATCCGCGGATATCCATGCACAGCTCGGCCACTTTCCGTGATTTACCCGACGAAACCCGTCGTTTGCTGGATGGTATTTATGTTGATTATTATTACCACCGGCACAATGCTTTTTGGAAAGAGCAGGCAATGAGAAAATTACCGGCATTAATCGCTTCAACGGATATGTTGGTCTGCGGGGAAGATCTGGGTATGGTCCCCGATTCTGTTCCTGATGTGATGAACAAGCTGGAAATTCTGAGCTTGGAAATTCAGCGTATGCCGAAAAAACCGCACCACGAGTTTGCCATGCCTGAGGATGCACCTTACCGTTCGGTTTGTACGACTTCGACACACGATATGAACCCGATCAGGGCCTGGTGGCTTGAAGATAGGAACATAACGCAGCGTTTTTATAACAAAGCGCTCGGAATACAAGGTGTTGCTCCTGAGCAATGTGAACCTTGGATAGCAGAGAGAATTATTAACCAGCATCTGGTCTCTAATGCTATGCTCGTAATTTTACCCTGGCAGGATTGGTTAGCTATTGATGGGAAATATGCCCATGAGAATCCGGAAGCAGAACGGATTAATGTGCCTGCTAATCCCCGGAATTTCTGGTGCTATCGCATGCATATCAGTCTGGAGGATTTGTTGAAACTGAGTTCGTTAAACGAAAGAATCAGGAAGATGATTGAAGATAGTGGAAGAGGGAAACATGCGGAGAACTGAAAGCGGAAAGCGGATAAATTGGTAGTTCAACGAATAAATATTTGTTTTTTATTTTGTCTCCTTTTGTGCCTTTTGTGATTTAAAATTATTAAATAATTATATATGAGTGATCAAAGATATAATCAGCGTGGAGTTTCGGCATCGAAAGAAGATGTGCACGATGCAATTAAAAACATTGACAAGGGGCTTTATCCCAAAGCTTTTTGTAAAATAGTGCCTGATTTCTTGGGTAATGATCCTGAATATTGCAATATCATGCATGCCGACGGCGCCGGTACGAAATCTTCATTAGCCTACATCTATTGGAAGGAAACGGGCGATTTGAGCGTGTGGAAGGGCATTGCACAGGATGCGCTGATTATGAACATCGATGATTTGCTTTGCGTGGGCGCCACGGATAATATCTTGCTTTCATCGACCATTGGTCGCAATAAGAACCTGATCCCGGGAGAAGTGATATCTGCCATTATCAACGGGACCAATGAACTGGTCGAGGAACTTGCTACTATGGGTGTGAATATTTATCCTACCGGGGGTGAAACCGCTGATGTGGGTGATTTAGTGCGTACCATCATTGTTGATAGCACCGTTACTTGTCGCGTGAAACGTGCTGATGTGATTGACAACGCCAATATTCGTCCGGGTGACGTGATTGTCGGCTTATCTTCCTCGGGACAAGCAACTTATGAGAAAGAATACAACGGTGGGATGGGGAGCAACGGGCTGACCTCGGCACGTCACGATGTGTTCGCCAATTACCTGGCTGAAAAATACCCGGAGAGCTACAATCCTGATATTCCAGGAGATTTAGCGTATTCCGGTTCTTGTAAATTAACTGATATGATTGCTGAAACGGGTTTGGATGCGGGTAAACTGGTGCTTTCACCTACACGCACCTATGCGCCGGTCATCAAGAAAATACTGGCTGAGTTACGTCCGTTTATTCATGGCATGGTGCATTGTTCCGGAGGTGCACAAACCAAAATTCTGCATTTTGTCGATCAACTCAGGGTAGTGAAAAACAATCTCTTTCCTGTTCCGCCTTTGTTTCAATTAATTCAGCAGGAATCCAAAACCGATTGGAAAGAGATGTATAAAGTGTTCAATATGGGGCATCGTATGGAGATTTATCTACCTGAGGAACAGGCAAACAAAATCATTGAAATATCCCGTTCATTCAATATCGATGCTCAAATTGTCGGATACGTAGAGCAATCCGGACAAAAAGAGCTGATCATCGAAAGTCCGTTTGGGACATTTCACTATTGAAGCAAGTGATTCAGATTTGTGGTAAACAGTTTTACTGCGATTGCCAACAGGATGATGCCGAAGAATTTACGTAAAATGTAAATGCCGGCTTCTCCGAATAACCTTTCAATGCGATTGGTCGATTTTAGTACTACATATACGAAAACTAAGTTCAATACCAATGCAACAATGATATTTTCAATCTGATATTCAGCGCGTAATGACAACAGGGTGGTGAATGATCCCGGTCCGGCAATCAATGGAAAAGCTAACGGAATAAAAGAAGAAGTGTTTTTAGGTCCGTTGTTGCGAAAAATTTCGATGTCTAAAATCATTTCAATGGCGAAAATGAATATTATCAATGCCCCTGCAACGGCGAATGATTGAATATCAACACTGAACAATTTCAGTATACCTTCTCCGGTGAATAAAAATAGAATTAAAATAAGCAGGGCGATTAAACTGGCCCAGAATGCATAAATATTTTTATCTTTCTTTTTGATATTCAGAATAATGGGAATTGAACCCAAGATGTCGATGATGGCAAAAAGTACCATGAAAGCACTTGTAATTTCTACAAAACTGAAGTTCATAAGTTGTATTGTTTAATGTATTGCTGATTAATTTTCTTTCTCTGTTTGTCAAAAAACCATCCCCATTTATTGAAGTATTTTTTCAGATTCCAGATGTGAACAAACATCATGTAAAGACTTTTATAGGATTCCTGTGCATGATGATGTACAACTGAAACCGGAGGATAGAAAACGGTTCTGTAATATGCTCCTATTCTTCGTGTTAAATCGATATCTTCCGGATACAGGAAAAAACGTTCATCAAATAAACCGGCCTTTTTAAGAGCTTCTGTTCTGAGCAACATGAAACAACCCGAAAGATAAGGCACATCGATGATTTTATCGTATCCTGTATTACGCATTTCAAACCGGCTCATGCGTTTTTCAGTCCATTTCTTTGGGAGAAATCTTCTGAAGATTAAATCTGAAGGAGCCGGAATAAGTTTACATAAGTATTGCGTTTCTCCCGATGGATAAATAACCTTTGGCATAAGGTGACCGATTTCCTTGTTTTGCTCCATGTAATCCACCATTTCTTTGAGAATATATGCATCCATGGTGATATCGGGATTTACAACCAAATGGTAGGGAACACCAGCGGCAATTGTTTTCCGTAGTGCGATGTTATGTGCCGCTCCATAGCCGATATTTTTCCCGGTGAAGATGTAGGTCAGTCCCTCGTGCTTGAAATCGCAGGAAGGAACAGGGGAGTTGTCGATAATGAATATTTTATCAACGATTCCCGACTTCCGCAGAGAATCAATCAGCGTTTTTGTTTCACTGAATAGATGCTTGTATATGACGATGGAAACATGTAGCATGGATTATCCGTTTACGCGAAATCAGAAGTCGTATTTTTCCATTTTATCCTCGATATACACATCTGTTTTGGCGCTCTGGATCTTCAGGTAGGTCATCAGACTGTCTGCTCCTGCAGCATAACAGGCTTCCTGGGCTTTTTTTACTACTTCCATGATTTCATCATAACTTCCTTCTATTACTGTTTCAAAAGGTGTTACGCGGTATTTCAGCCCGGAATCTTCGATGATGCTGATGGCTTCATCTACAAGGGTATACGGATGTTTATCTTTGGATGCCGGCAGGATCTGCAGGGCGATGTTAACTGTGTTTTGCATTTTATATGAATAAAAATAATGTACAAATGTACAAAAAAATTATTAAAAGAATCGATGTGTCTATCAGGTGGTAAACAAATACATAATTCCGGCTGTAATGCCCGTCAGGATGACGATTGTCAGAAATCCCCATAAGACTTTCTTCTGTAAATCCGTCCGTTGTCCGGAGAAGAAATAGATGTAAAACATGGATACGACTGTATTGCTGAGCATGGCTAATAAAACAGCGATAACCACAATTTGTCTGGGAATTTCTGCTACGTTCTGTAATAGATTAAGCACGAAAGGTGTAATGTCGCTCAGTCCGCTTAATAATGATAATATCGTTAGCCCGCTGTTTCCTGTATATCGAATCGTATAAGTGGTTATTATCGTGAAGAAAACAAATAACGCTGCGAATATTAGTGCCACTTTAAACTCCAATGGATTTTTGTAATCATTATCATCGTGTTCTTCTTCCGTGGTTTTTACCTCGTTGTTCAGGGATTTACGGTAAATAAGCCATGAAATAAAGGCAGATGCCAGCGTTAAGAAAATGAGATATGGGTAAATTAGCGTAAAAATCTCCTTGCTGAATATATAGATTAAAATCATGAATTTCAGGAACATCATGCTTTTTGCGATGACCATTGAGCCAGCATATTTTGATAATTTAGCTTCCGGGGCAGTTCTCGCATCTTTGGCTAAAAGTGTGATGGTGGCAGTACTACTGTATAAACCTCCGATCAGTCCGGAAATGAATATTCCCGATGATTTAAAAACATATCTTTTAAGCAGGTATGAAGCATAAGAAATGCCCGATACTACAACTGTAGCTAGCCAGATTGAATAGGGAGTAAGCTTTGTGCCCTCTATTAAGGTATTATCAGGTAAGATGGGTAAGACAATTCCACTGATAGCAAGGAACTTGGCAAGTATGATTAATTCATCGTTTCTCATTTTATTGGCGAAGCGTTTGAAGGTAGGTTTCATCTCCGTCAGCATAAGAATCAACACTACGATAGTCAGCGAGAACCACAGAGGTTGAGTAATAATGACCGGAGCTAAACAATAAGTAATGAGGGCAATGGCAATGGTTGTCATACCAAAATCAGCATACCTCCATGCCTTTGTGACATAGTTTAATCCCAGCAATACAATCAATGCAAGTCCACCACCTATAAATAAAGTAAAACTCTTCGGTTCAAGCATATACAATATGTAGCCCAGTATTCCTATGAAAGTAAAAGTCCGGTCGGTACCGAAAGATGTAATACCTCCTTTGTCCTCATCGTGTTTAAGCTGGAATTTTAGTTGGGATAACCCTATCAGTAGAGAAAAAAGGGTGGTGAGAACAAATGAAACCAGCTCTTCAGGTAGTATTTTGATTAATTCGTCCATAATAATGAGAAATAAAGTTTGAATTACTTCGTTGAAAATAATTCCCGCAAATTTACAGGATAACTTTGATAATAACAAAAAAGACCAATTCCCGGATTAACTCCGGATATTGGCCTTTTTTGATGATTATAATAAATTTTATTCTGCAGCCGGAGCTTCTTTTTCTTCTACCGGAGCTTCAACTTCGGCAGTTTCAGCAGCAGCTTCTACTTGTGCTTCAGCTTCAGCAGCTTTAGCTTCAGCTAATTTTTTGGCAAGCTCTGCAGCTTTAGCTTTGTTTACTTCTACTTCAGCGGCAAGACGGGCTTTGGCAGCTGCAGCTTTATCAGCAGCGATTTGTTCTTTTGTTTTGTTTACTCTGCTTTCTTTGCTTGTTTGCCATGCAGCAAAACGTTTTTCAGCTTCTGCTTCATCAAAAGCGCCTTTTTTAACACCTTCCAACAAGTGTTTTTTCATAAGCACTCCTTCAGCAGAAAGGATGTTACGGGTTGTGTCCGTTGGTTGAGCGCCTACCTGCATCCAATATAAAGCTCTGTCGAACTTCAAGGTAACCGTTGCAGGGTCGGTGTTCGGGTTGTATGAACCGATTCGTTCAATGAATTTGCCATCACGTGGCGCACGACTGTCGGCAATAACGATATGATAATAAGCATATCCTTTGCGACCATGACGTTGTAATCTGATTTTTACTGGCATTTTTGTCTTTGTTAAATGATTATACCTGTTGCCTTTTCTCGAAAAGCGGCTGCAAAGATATAAAAAAGAATTAAGAATTGAAAATTAAGAATTAAAAAATATTATTCACTCTTCATCACCCATGCGTCGGCAAACCGGGGGTCTTCATTGCGAATCTGTTCCATGTAGTTAACTGCGGAAATGAGATTACTGAACGAACGGATTGCTACCCTTGTATTCTTACTGGTTACGATGATTTCAGATTCGGGATAATCTTCTTCCATGAGTTTATCGCGTAAGAGCATGGCTTTTTCCGGCCGGTCGAAAGCAGCAACAATTACTTTATAGCTGTTTTTGTCGTTAAGTGAAATTTCTCCAGTTGGTTCTTTTGCTGATTCTTGATGTTCTATCTCCTGTACTGTTGTTTCAACCACGGGTGAAATTGTGATTTCGGGCAGTTCAACTCGGTTCAGCCGACTGAAATCAGCTCTCGTAATATTCGTGGATTCGTTGAGGCGTGGTGAAAAAAGCAGTGCGACAAAAGTGATGAAAATGGCGGCATATTTCATCATTTTTCTTGCTGAAATGGTAAATACGATATCTTTCTTAGCCTGGCTTTTTGTTGGTAATAACAAATCCTGTGTTCCAAAATTGGCAGGCAAGAATGATAAATCGGTTGCCGGAGTAAAAATCAGATGTGAGTCATTTTCTAATAAAAAAGTTCCCAAACGTCCATATTCCAATTTACGGGCAGTTTTCAGTTTTGTTAAAAACTCTCTGGTTTCTTTTTCAGCGATAGCCGCTGCTTCACGATAGCTGATGCCTTTTTGCCGGGATATTTCCACAGCAAGCATTCCGTCGTTTTGACTGATCAGAGAATTGAAGCTGATGGTTGCCCGGGGTGCAATAATGTATTTACCCGAGATTCGGGCAGGTTGATGCTGTACAACAAATCCACCCAAACCCGGAACAACTGCGTGATCGTTAGTCGCTAACAGTTTTTCTATATTCCTGAAAATTGTTTCCACGATACAAAAATAAAATAAAGATTCTGGAAAAGCCACTTTTTGTTGAAAAAAACCCAATAAATTTTTAAACATGAAATTTCTGTGTATTTTTGTAAGCGTAACGGAATCTTAAAATATTAATGATATTGAAAACAATTTTAATTACTGGTGGGGCTGGATTTATTGGTTCGCACGTTGTTCGTTTGTTTGTAACTAAATATCCTGAATATCAGGTAGTAAATCTGGATGCGTTGACTTATGCCGGAAATTTGGAAAACCTAAAAGATATTGATGGATTATCCAATTATACTTTTGTAAAAGGAGATATTACGGATGAAAGCTTTATCCCGAAGTTGTTTGCTGAATATCAGTTTGACGGGGTGATTCATCTGGCTGCCGAGTCGCATGTAGACCGGTCTATTACCGATCCGTTTGCTTTTATCAGAACGAATGTTTTTGGTACTGCTAATCTTTTGAATGCAGCCAAAGAAAGCTGGAAAGGTAAGATGGAGGGAAAACGTTTTTACCATATTTCTACTGATGAAGTGTATGGGTCATTGGGTGATACAGGCTTTTTTACGGAAGAGACTGCTTATGACCCGAGAAGTCCCTATTCAGCAGCAAAAGCATCTTCCGACCATTTTGTACGAGCATATCATCATACTTATGGCTTGCCGGTCGTGATTTCCAATTGCTCTAATAATTACGGAGCTAATCATTTCCCGGAAAAGCTGATTCCATTGTCAATCAATAATATAAAGAATAAAAGACCGATCCCCATTTACGGGAAAGGTGAAAATGTGCGCGACTGGTTATGGGTGAACGACCATGCCCGGGCTATTGATGTGATTTTTCATAACGGAGTGGTTGGTGAGACCTACAATATCGGCGGTAATAACGAATGGACGAATATCGATCTGATTAAAAAACTTTGTGAAATCATGGACAGAAAGCTGGGGCGTGAGCCGGGAGAATCTGCCAAACTCATTACTTTTGTAAAAGATCGTGCCGGTCATGATTTACGTTATGCCATTGATTCCTCTAAGTTGCAACGGGAGCTTGGCTGGAAACCTTCGCTTCAGTTTGAAGAAGGACTGGAAAAAACAGTCGACTGGTACCTGGCTAATCAGGAATGGATGGATAATGTCACAAGTGGGCAATATCAGTCTTATTATCAGCAACAATATGAAGAAAGATAATAAAGTAAATTTGTAGTTTAAGAAAAAAATACTATCTTTGCATGCGATATTTGAAAGGTGGAGGGGACGGCAGTCCCCTTTATTGTTGAAATAAATCAAAATATGTTAGATAAAAGTGTTATTAATCAGATAGTTGAGTCGTATCTTCAGGGCGGTGAACATTATCTTGTAGATGTAAAGGTGACTCCGGATAACCGGATTCAGGTCGAAATTGATTCTTTTGCCGGAGTTTCTTTAGACGATTGCGTAGCATTGAACCGTTTTCTGGAATCAAAACTGGACCGTGAGGTGGAAGATTATGAACTTGAAGTCAGCTCGGCCGGATTAAGTTCGCCTTTTAAAGTGTTGAAGCAATACGAGAAAAATATCGGAAAAGAAGTTGAAGTGCTTACTACCGATGGCAAAAAAATGGCCGGTATGTTAAATGCCGTATCTCCGGATGCTGTTGGACTGACAGTAGAAAAAGTCATTAAAGAAGAAGGCGCAAAACGTAAAAAAACCATTCAGGAAGAAATTACATTATCATTCAAAAATATAAAAACAACAAAACTGATCATTAGATTCAAATAAGCCATGAGCAAAAAAGAAACGATTAACTTGATCGATACCTTTTCGGAATTCAAGGAGTTGAAAAGTATCGACAGAACCACGCTGATTTCCGTAATGGAAGAGTCTTTCAGAAGTGTAATCGCAAAGATGTTCGGAAGTGACGATAATTACGACGTGATTATCAATCCGGATAAGGGTGACTTCGAAATTTATCGCAACCGTACAGTAGTTGAGGATGATGAGTTTGAAGATGATAATCTGGAAATTAAACTCTCTGATGCGAAAAAAATCGATGAAGATTATGAAGTAGGTGAGGAAGTGACCGACACGGTTGATTTCATGAGTTTTGGTCGCAGGGCGATTTTGAATCTCAGACAAACTTTATCATCCAAGATTCTGGAACTTCAGAAGGAAAACGTATTTGCCAAATACAGTGAGAAAGTGGGACAGATCGTCAGTGCTGAATTATATCAGATATGGAAGAAGGAAATGTTACTGATTGATGATGAAGGTAATGAATTATATTTGCCGAAATCCGAGCAGATTCCATCAGATTTCTATCGCAAAGGAGATACGGTTCGTGCAGTTGTAGCTATGGTGGAAAACAAAAACAATAATCCTAAAATTATTCTTTCGAGGGTATCTCCGGTTTTTCTGGAAAGATTGTTCGAACTGGAAGTTCCCGAGATCAACGAAGGATTGATAACCATCAAGAAAATTGCCCGTATGCCGGGTGAAAGGGCTAAGGTGGCCGTTGAGTCTTATGATGACCGTATCGATCCGGTTGGCGCCTGTGTGGGAGTTAAAGGTTCCCGAATCCATGGTATTGTACGTGAGTTGCGGAATGAAAATATTGATGTAATTAATTTTACCAACAACATCAGTCTTTTTATCCAGCGTTCATTAAGTCCGGCCAAGATTTCTTCAATCCGTTTAAGTGAAGCTGATAAAAAAGCTGAAATCTACATGAAGCCGGAAGAAGTTTCACAGGCAATCGGTAAAGGAGGGTTGAATATTAAGCTGGCCAGCATGCTGACAGGCTACACCCTGGATGTTTACCGCGAGCTGGATGATGAAGAAGAAACAGAAGATATCTACCTGGATGAATTCAATGATGAAATAGAACAGTGGGTAATTGACGCCTTCAAAAATATAGGTTATGATACAGCTAAGAGTGTACTTGCTGTTCCGCGTCAGGATTTGATCAGAAGAACAGACCTTGAGGAAGAAACTATAGATGAAGTGCTTGCTATTTTACGCGCTGAATTTGAAGAAGAAACAGAAATGTAGGCATTTCGTAAAAAATGATATTTTGCGTGTCGCTTTCTGCTTCCATTTCGTATAACTTACTTAAAAAATTATAGATTATAACATGCCCATCAGATTAAGTAAAGCTTGTAAAGAATTAAATATCGGTATAACCACTGCTGTTGACTTTTTAGCCAAGAAAGGAAACAAGATTGCCGTTGATCCCAACCTGAAATTGTCGGATGAACTTCACTTGTTATTGGTAAAAGAATTCAACAAAGACATGGCTCTGAAAATGGAGTCGGAGCGCATCAGTCAGGAGCGCCACCAGAAAGAAAAGGCATCAACTGTTGCGTTGGAGGGTTATGGCGCTAAAAAAACAGCAGAGAAAGCAGAAAATATCATCCCCGTTGAGGTGCCGGTCGATCAACTGCCTTCAATCAAGCAGGTTGGTAAAATTGATTTGGATGCCATCAACAAAAAGCCTGAACCAGTAAAGCCTGAACCGGCAGTACAAGAACCGGTGAAGACGATAGAACCTGTTGAAGAACTTAAAGTGGTTGAAAAAGAGGAAGTGGAGACGCCTGTTGTTAATGAGCCTGTTCCTGAACAGGTTGAAATTGTTCAGGAAGTAATTGTCGAGGAGCGTCCTGAGGCGGTTGTTCCGCAAGACAATCAGGAAATAGAAGTTTTAGAACAACCTGAAACAATAGATCAAGTCGAAGTAGTTGCAACAAAAGAAATTGATTCGCAGGAAGACGAAAAACAAGTGGTTGTGGAAAAGGCTCGTGAACCTGAAGTTGAACAGGGAAAAAATGACGAAGATGAAGTGTTCTCTATCGCTATACCGGTAGTTGAAATTAAACCGGTTGTGTTGGGTCGGATTGACCTGGATGCGCTGAATCAGACTACCCGTCCTAAACCCAAAACGAAAGAACAAAAGAAAAAGGAGAGGGAGGAGAAAGCTAAAAATGCGATAGATGAGAAGAAAAAGAATTTTGTAGAAACAGAGGAGGATATCAAAAAGAAAAAGAAACGTGAGCGTTTCTCAAATCAAAAAGTGGATATCGAACATTTCCCGGTTGACCATTCTAAAAAGCCGGCTCAGGCTGGCGGCATGCAGGCTAAACTGGCTAAAGATAAGTTTAAGAAACCTTTGAAAACAGTTGTTGATGAGGAAGAAGTACAACGTCAGATCAAAGAGACTTTAGCAAGGATGGCCGGTACCAATAAAAAAGGTAAGGGTGCTAAGTATCGCAGGGAAAAACGAGATAGTATTTCAGCCCGTCAGAGTGAGCTGGAAATGCAGGAGCGCGAACAGGAAAAGGTGTTGAAACTCACCGAATTTGTGACGGTAAGCGAGCTGGCTGTAATGATGGATATTTCCGTTAATCAGGTTATTGCCACTTGTATGAGTATTGGCATGATGGTTTCGATCAACCAGCGTCTCGATGCAGAAACAATTAATATTGTTGCTGATGAGTTCGGATTTACAACCGAGTTTGTGAGTGCGGATGTGGTAGAAGCTATTGGTGAAAGCGAACCGGATGATGAAGCTGATCTGCAGCCGCGTGCCCCGATTGTAACGGTGATGGGTCACGTTGACCATGGTAAGACTTCTTTGCTTGACTATATACGCAAAACCAATGTGATTGCGGGTGAAGCCGGTGGTATTACCCAGCATATCGGTGCCTATAATGTGAAATTAGATAATGGTCAGCGTATTACTTTCCTTGATACTCCAGGTCACGAAGCATTTACTGCTATGCGTGCCCGTGGTGCCAAGGTGACGGATATCGCGATCATCATTGTGGCGGCTGATGATAATGTGATGCCACAAACAATAGAGGCAATCAATCACGCTTCTGCTGCCGGTGTGCCAATGGTTTTTGCTATTAATAAGGTGGATAAGCCCGGCGCAAACCCCGAAAAAATAAAGGAAACGCTGGCTAATATGAATTATTTGGTTGAAGAATGGGGTGGAAAATATCAATCCCAGGATGTTTCAGCCAAACAAGGTATCGGAATGGCAGAATTGCTTGAAAAAGTATTGCTTGAAGCTGAAATGCTTGATCTGAAAGCTAATCCGAATAAACGGGCTGTTGGTTCGGTAATTGAATCATCACTGGATAAAGGAAGAGGTTATATTTCGACTGTGCTTGTTGAGAATGGTACCCTGAAAATGGGAGATGTGGTGTTGGCCGGAATTTATCACGGCAGGGTGAAAGCCATGTTTAATGAGAGAAATCAGCGTATTCAGGAGGCAAAACCTGCTGAGCCGGTATTGATTCTTGGTTTGAATGGGGCCCCACAAGCCGGTGATAATTTCAATGTGATGGCAACCGAACAGGAAGCGCGTGATATTGCTAATAAACGGGAACAGTTACAACGTGAGCAAAGTTTGCGTACCAAGAAGCATTTTACCCTGGATGAACTCGGTCGCCGTATTGCACTTGGAGACTTCAAAGAGTTGAATATCATTGTGAAAGGTGATGTGGACGGCTCGGTCGAAGCGCTTGCAGACTCTTTACTGAAACTCTCAACAGAAAATATCCAGATAAATGTTATTCATAAGGCTGTAGGGGCGATTTCGGATTCTGACATTTTGCTGGCGGCTGCATCCAATGCAATTATCTGCGGTTTCCAGGTACGTCCAACAGCTTCTGCCCGTAAGATGGCTGAGAAAGAGGAAATAGATGTACGCTTGTACTCTATTATCTATGATGCCATCGAAGAAATTAAATCGGCAATGGAAGGTATGCTTTCTCCTGAAATTAAGGAGGAAGTTACGGCTACAGTTGAGGTGCGTGAGGTGTTTAAAATTACAAAGGTCGGTACGGTTGCGGGTTGTCTCGTTCGCGAAGGTAAGATTAAGAGAACGAACAAGGTGCACATTATCCGCGACGGCATTGTAATCTATACAGGCGAACTCGAATCTCTGAAACGTTTCAAAGAAGATGTGAAAGAAGTTGGAACCAATTATGAATGTGGTTTGAATATCAAAAATTACAACGACATCCGGGTTGGTGATATGATTGAAAGTTTCGAAGAAACTGAAGTTAAAAAGACTTTGTGATAAAAAATTGTAACTAAATTTGCGTAATTAAAATTACATTTATATCTTTGCAGTCGAATTAATATAAAAATGAAACAGAATTTAGTAAATACAGCTTGGTGGTGGCGCTTGCAGAATTTCGGTTCGTGAGTGTTATAAACATGTATTTATCAAATTAATCAATATTTGAAAAGGCTTGTCGGAACTCACGATAAGCCTTTTTTGTTTTAAAGAAAATATAGCCCGAATGGGTATGCAAAAGATAAAAACTACTTCTAATTTCAATATAAAAATGAATCAACCGGATAATAAAGGATATTATGGAACATTCGGGGGAGCTTACATTCCTGAGATTTTACATGGTTCTGTTGAACGTTTAAAAGCTGCTTTCTATGAAGCGAAAGCAGATCCGGCTTTTAAAGCTGAATATTACGATTTACTGAAACATTATGCAGGAAGGCCTTCTCCTTTGTATTTTGCGAAAAGACTATCAGCCGCATACGAAACAAACATCTACCTGAAAAGAGAAGATCTGAATCATACCGGGTCGCATAAAATAAACAATGCACTGGGTCAAATATTACTGGCAAAACGCATGGGGAAAACGCGTATCATTGCTGAGACCGGTGCCGGACAGCATGGAGTAGCAACTGCAACTGCATGCGCACTTATGGGGATGGAATGCATCGTGTTTATGGGAAAGACGGATGTGGACAGACAATTTTTGAATGTACAAAAAATGAATATGCTGGGCGCCAAAGTCGAGCCGGTTACCAGTGGCAATATGACGCTCAAGGATGCCACAAATGAGGCCATTCGGTACTGGTGCTCAAATCCGGATTCATTCTATATCATTGGATCCACAGTCGGTCCACACCCATACCCTGATATAGTAGCCTATTTTCAATCGGTTATCTCAGAAGAAATTAAATTACAATTGAAGGAGCAGATAAACCGGGATTATCCGGATTACCTGATTGCTTGTGTAGGTGGTGGAAGCAATGCCATGGGAACATATTATCATTACTTGAATGATGAAAGGGTGAAGATTATTTCGGCTGAAGCAGGTGGACTGGGTATTGATTCAGGTGAAACTGCTGCAACTATTCAAGTGGGAACCGTAGGTATTATACATGGATTCAAAACTTTGTTGATGCAGGATGAGGATGGGCAGATTATTGAACCTTATTCTATTTCAGCCGGGCTGGATTATCCGGGTGTTGGACCTGCACATGCGTATTTTGCTGAAATGGGTAGGACAAAGGTTCATGCCATTAACGATGATGAAGCCCTGGATGCGGCATTTGAACTTACCAGACTCGAAGGTATTATTCCTGCTATTGAGTCGGCTCATGCGCTGGGTGTGCTGAAAAAGGAACGATCAAACTTTAAATCCGATGATGTTGTCGTATTAACGGTTTCTGGTAGAGGGGATAAGGATATGGAAACGTATATTAAACAAATGCCGAAAAACGAATGACGTAGAGACATAGCATGCTATGTCTCTACAATATAACAATAAATATTTTTATAGAAATGAAATTATACGTACATACGAAGAAAATGCTGGCGGATATGCAGACACCTGTGGGCATTTACCTGAAAATACGTGATTTGTATACCAATTCGGTGCTGCTGGAAAGTTCGGACTATCATGGAACCGAAAATAGTTTTTCATATATAGGTTTTGCTCCTGTTGGAGGGATTTCTGTGAATCGTTTTTTGATTAAAGAAGAATATCCGGATGGCCGGATGATTGAAACGAAAGTTGTTGATAAAATGACGGTGGCAAATCGTTTTGATGTTTTTCTGAAATCGTTTGAGTTGATTCAGCAGTCAACAGAGAAAGGACTGATCAATGGCTTGTTGGGTTATACCTCCTACGAGTCGGTTCAGTATTTTGAAGATGTGAAACTTCATGCACGTGAAACGGTTCCTGGTTCAATGCCCGGATTGCATTATGTGTTGTTTAAGTATATCATCGCGATCAATCATTTTAACAATGAATTGACCATCATTGAAAACCTGCAGGAAGGAGATATATCGGAAATTGATGTAATAGAGAAAGTGCTGTTGAATAATAACGTTGCCACTTTTGGTTTTCAGCCGGTGGGTGAAGAGAAATGCGATATTTCAGATGATGATTTCAGAAAAATGGTAACGCGTGGCAAAGAAGAGTGTTACAAGGGTAATGTTTTTCAGATAGTGCTTTCCAGAAGATTTTATCAGCGGTTCAAGGGCGATGATTTTATGTTGTACCGGACACTTCGCTCAGTTAATCCTTCTCCTTATCTGTTCTATTTTAATTTTGGGGATTTCCGGATTTTTGGTTCTTCACCTGAAGCACATTTGGTAGTGGACGGAAAAAAACAAAAAGCGTTTATCAAACCGATTGCCGGGACTTTTCGTCGTACCGGTGACGATGAAAAAGATCTGGAACTGGCTGAAAGACTAAGCAAAGATAAAAAGGAAAATGCCGAACATGTAATGCTGGTTGATCTGGCCCGTAACGACCTGAGCCGTAATACTGAAAATGTGGAGGTAGAAGTATTCAGGGAAGTACAATATTATTCGCATGTGTTACATCTGGTATCAAGTGTCAGCGGAAAACTCCGGCCGGATACCAAGGTTATCAAACTTTTTGCAGATACATTTCCGGCCGGAACTTTGTCGGGCGCACCCAAAATCAGGGCAATGCAATTGATTGATGAAATTGAACCGCATGATCGCGGACCGTACGGAGGTTGTTTGGGTTATATTGGTTTTGATGGGAGTTTCAATCAGGCCATTACCATTCGTTCATTTGTCAGCAAACAAAACACCCTTTATTATCAGGCCGGAGCTGGTGTTGTGGCGAAATCTGATGAAGAAAGCGAACTGCAGGAAGTGAATAATAAACTGGCAGCGTTGAAACGAGCGATACAATTAGCGAATAACGAATAGAGAATAGCGGAAAGCGTAGGGGCGCAATGCTTGCGCCCGGCCCGCCAGTTCATTGGAGGGGAATATATTAGATATAAATAAAAAATATGAAACGAACATGAAATTTATTAAATGATTAAATTATTTCATCGAGAGTTCCATACGACAACTAAAAAATAAAATTTAATCGTATGAAAATATTAGTATTCGACAATTACGATTCTTTTACCTACAACATCGTACATGCGCTGAAAAAGCTCGGGTATAATGATGTTGAAGTACACCGCAATAATCAGATTGCTTTAGCTGATATCGGGTGTTTTGATAAAATAATTTTGTCGCCGGGACCGGGAGTCCCTTCGGAGTCGGGAATTCTATTGGATTTAATAAAAACTTATGCCAATTATAAAAGTATATTGGGTATTTGTCTTGGCGAACAAGCTATTGCCGAAGCATTTGGCGGTAAGTTGATTAACCTGCCGGAGGTGCATCATGGTGTGACATCTGAAATACAAGTGTTGAAAGAGGATGTATTGTTCAGAAATTTGCCGGTGAAAATGACTGTAGGGCGTTATCATTCATGGGCGGTCGAAAAAGAATCTTTGCCGGACTGTCTGAAGATAACAGCAGTAGATGAATCAGGTATGATCATGGCATTGGCGCATAAACAGTATGATGTACGTGGTGTGCAATTCCATCCGGAGTCAGTGTTGACCCCGGAAGGAGAAGATATGTTGAAAAATTGGTTGAAACAGTAATTATTAGCGAATAGCTGAGAACGGAAAGAGTAGGGGCGCAATGTTTGCGCCCTGTCTAGCCTGCCAGTTCACTGGAGGGGGATATATTAGACATAAATAAAAAACATGAAACAAATATTAAACAGATTATTTGATCATCAGTCTTTGACTAGAAGTGAAGCTACAGAAGTGATGACCAATATGGCGGCTGGACTGTACAACGAGGCTCAGATTGCGGCATTTATTTCAGTGTATCTGATGCGTAGCATTGAATTGGATGAAATCATCGGTTTTAGGGAAGCTCTGCTTTCCATGGCTGTGAAGGTTGATTTGTCGGACTTCGGGATTATGGATATTGTGGGAACAGGTGGTGATGGGAAAAACACTTTCAATATCTCAACTGCTGCCTGTTTTGTGGTGGCTGGCGCCGGTTATAAAGTGGCCAAGCATGGAAATTACGGCGCAACATCTGTGAGTGGTTCCTCTAATGTGCTTGAATATTTCGGAGTGAAATTTACTACTGATGAATCAGTTTTGAAAAATTCTTTGGATCGCTCGGGTTTTGCTTATCTGCATGCACCTGTTTTCAATCCTGCCATGAAACATGTGGCGCCGGTGAGGAAAAATCTGGGTGTTCGAACATTTTTTAATATGCTGGGTCCATTGATTAATCCGGCACAGCCAAAATATCAATGTCTTGGAGTTTATAACCTGAAAATGATGCGGTTGTATAGTTATATTTATCAACGCTTGGGTACTCAATATACAATTGTACATAGTCTGGATGGGTACGACGAAATCTCGCTGACTAATACGGCCAAAATTGTAAACAACTCCGGCGAGTTTGTATATACCCCTGAGGAATTGGGCTTTAATAAAATAGAGCAACAGGCATTATGGGGAGGTGAGATTGTTCAGGATGCCGCGGTAATTTTCCTGAATGTGCTTGAAAATAAGGCAACGGCAGCACAAAGAGATGCGGTAATAATCAATGCAGCACTTGCAATTCAAACCCGTTGCCCATTTAAATCAATCGAGGATTGTAAGGCAGAAGCCATGGAATCCCTGCAAAATGGAGCGGCAATCAATGCGTTTCGGAAATTTTTAAACCACAATACATGACCATATTAGATAAAATAATTGCAGATAAGAAAACAGAAGTTGCAAATCGTAAAAAACTGGTGACACTTGATGTTTTGTGTACGGCACCGTATTTTAATAGAAAATGTATTTCGCTGAAGGACAGGTTGACTTCTTCCTCATCGGGCGTTATTGCGGAGTTTAAAAGAAAATCACCTTCCAAAGGCTGGATACACGAAGAAGCCGATGTGGTGGATGTTACTTCCGGATACGACGAAGCAGGGGCTGCCGGAATTTCGGTGTTGACTGACAGCAAGTATTTTGGTGGCATTTCTGAAGATTTGACAGCTGCCCGTCCGTATGTACATTGTCCCATTCTGCGTAAAGATTTTATGATAGATGTTTATCAGTTGTTTGAAGCAAAAGCAATGGGAGCGGATGTGATTCTGTTAATAGCAGCAGCGTTGACTGTGGGTGATACGCTCGAACTTGCCCGGCAGGCAAAAGCATTGTCGCTGGAAGTATTGCTTGAAATTCACAACAAGGAAGAACTTGTGTATATCAATGATTTTGTGGATATGGTTGGAGTGAATAACCGTAATTTAAAAACTTTTGAGGTGAGCACGGATGTTTCGTTTGAATTAGCAGGATTGATTCCGGATAAATTTGTCAAAATCAGCGAAAGCGGCATTTCTTCTCCGGAAACCGTTAATATGCTTAAAGTGTCAGGATATCAAGGTTTCCTGATGGGCGAAAACTTCATGAAAGAACTTAACCCGGCTGAATCTTTACGAACGTTTATCGAAAGGCTTGAATTGTTAAAATAAGTTATGACTAAGGTGTGCTTGTATGACTAATGTGGTTAAAAATATAGTATGAATGTTTTGATTAAAGTATGTGGCATGCGGGAGCCGGATAATATACGCGATATATTAACCCTGGACCCTGATTTTCTGGGATTAATTTTCTATCCAAAATCTTCAAGATATGTGACATCTCCTACAATAATAAACAATATCAGGTTTGGACAAAATACAAAAAAAACCGGGGTTTTTGTCAATGCTACAGAAGATGAAATCATGCAAAAAGTCAAATTGTACGAATTACAGGCCGTGCAGCTGCATGGAGAAGAATCTGTTGTCCTGTGTCGTTCTCTGAGAAACAAAGGTGTATTGGTTTTGAAAGCTTTTCAGATTTATGCCGCGGAAGACTTCGAAGATACTTTACTTTATAACGATCAGGTAGATTATTTTTTGTTCGATACAAAGACGGCATCTTATGGTGGTTCAGGGTCTAAATTCGACTGGAGTTTACTGGATGCTTACCATGGAAATACACCTTTTTTTCTCAGTGGGGGAATTGGTCCGGATGATGTCCAGGCAATACAAAAAATAAATCATCCACTTTTCAGGGGGGTGGATTTAAACAGCAGATTTGAAATTGCTCCGGCTATTAAAAGTTATACGTTATTACAACAATTTATCAAACAGCTTAACTCGTTATGAATAGAATCAATCAATTGTTCGACAGGAAGCGAAAAAATATACTTTCTGTTTATTTTACAGCTGGCTATCCAGAGTTAGAAGATACAGTCCCGGTATTAAAAGCATTGCAGGCAAGAGGCATTGATCTGGTCGAAATTGGTATTCCTTTCTCCGATCCGATGGCCGACGGACCGGTTATTCAACAGTCGAGCCATATTGCTTTGCAAAATGGCATGAGTATCCGTAAACTGTTTAGTCAACTAACAGATATCCGTGAAAAAATCCACATCCCACTGGTGATGATGGGCTATTTAAATCCGGTCATGCAATTCGGTTTTGAGAACTTTTGCCGTGAATGCAGTCGGGTTGGTGTGGACGGTATGATTATACCCGACCTCCCAATGTCGGACTATCTATTAGAATATAAACCTGTTGCTGATAAGTATAATCTGAAATTTATTTTTCTGATAACACCGGAAACATCAGAGGATAGAATTCGTGAAATTGATAAGTACACAAACGGATTCATCTACATGGTTTCTTCGGCAGCCGTGACCGGCACTCAGCAATCGTTCGAGAGTCGCGTTGCCTATTTCAACCGTATTAATACCCTGGGATTAAAAAATCCACGGCTGATTGGTTTTGGGGTGTCCAATAAGGCAACTCTGGAGATGGTAAATCAACATGCCTCCGGAGCTATTATTGGTTCGGCTTTTATAAAAACACTTGGAGAGCATGATCAAATTGGTACAGCAGTAGATGTTTTGTTGGATAATCTCAAAAAATAGTTATTTTTGTCATGTAATCAAAATCGGACTGCCATGAGAAAATCCCTTTATTTGTTGCTTTTTTTGTGCTCGTTCTTTCCTTTCGATACGTCTGCACAAGATACTTCATCTAATCAGTTAATCGTTACAGAAACGGGTAGTGGAAATCAGAAAGCCTATCCGGTGGTTTTTTATGCTGATACGCTATTTTATATTGATACCCGACAAGCATCTTTGACTGCAGAAGAAAGGGCAGAAAAAACTACTTCAAGACTTGAGAAAATATTTGATGATGATTATTTTATTGTAAATAAGATTATTACATCTCAAAGTGGTAATTATATCGATATAGTTTGTGGTGAGATTATTATCATGAGCATATCGGAACAAGATGCTATAAGTAAGGGTACCAGTAGTCAGGAGCTTGCAGATGAATATATAAAACAGATTCAGGTTGCATTTGAGAAAGCTAAAAATGACAGGAGTTTTATTACTATTATCATCCGTATTGGATTGGTGTTACTTGTGTTAACAGGCATTTGGTTGATGATAAAGCTGATAAAACTGGGACATCGATATGTTGAGAAAAGGATAGCTGACAATAAGGATAAATGGCTTAAGAATCTTTCATATAAAGATTATACTTTTCTGACAGCTGAACAGGAGCTGAATGTTCTTTTTGGGTTGTTGAAGATATTTAAATGGACAATCATAATTATCTTGGTTTACCTGTTACTTCCTTTGATTTTCAGTATTTTTCCGTTTTCAAGAGGATGGGCGGCCACCTTATTTGAACTGATCTGGAGTCCGTTAAAGAGTATCTTGATTTCAATCTGGAATTATCTGCCGAATCTATTTACAATAATTGTGATTTATTTTGTGTTTAATTATCTGATAAAATTTGTAAAATACATTTTTACAGAGATTGAAGCTGAAAAATTAAAAATATCAGGCTTTCATGCAGATTGGGCACTACCAACATTCAGTATAATTAAATTTCTTTTATATGCGTTTATGTTGGTTATGATTTTTCCCAAATTACCAGGTTCAGACTCTCCGATTTTTCAGGGAGTTTCTGTGTTTCTCGGATTGCTGGTTTCTTTGGGATCTTCCAGTGCAATCGGTAATATGGTGGCTGGATTGGTAATTACCTACATGCGCCCCTTTAAAATAGGCGACCTGATCAAATTGGGTGATGTTACCGGAGAGGTGATTGAAAAAACTTTATTGGTAACTCGTTTACGTACCGTTAGAAACGAAGAAATTACAATCCCCAATTCGGCAGTCCTATCGGGTAACACGACCAATTATTCTGCTTTGGCGAAAGACGAAGGTTTGATTATTCATACGACTGTCACAATCGGATACGATGTACACTGGAAGACGATGCATGAAGCCTTGTTGGAGGCAGCTTCGAGAACAGCTAATCTGATACCATACAAAAACCCCTTCGTTTTGCAAACCAGCCTCGATGATTTTTATGTGTCGTATCAATTAAATGTGTATACGTCTCAGTCGAATGCGCTTGCTCCGATTTATTCAGAATTACATCAGCATATATTGGATGTGTGCGCCGAAAAAGGTATAGAAATCATGTCACCGCATTATCGGGCTGAAAGAGATGGTAATGAGTCAACTATACCCAAAACGGTTGACAACTCAAAGACAGTAAAAAAATAAGGTGAAGTTTGTACAATCAAAAAATATTTTTTATCTTTGCGCTCCGTTTCGAAGAGGGTTTTAAGCAGCGCTGCCTCAGGCACCTCACCTTCCCGATGTAATTATAATACACAATAAGATGTACGCAATTGTAGAAATTTTGGGTCAGCAGTTCAAGGTGGAAGCCGGAAAGAAACTGTATGTACACCGCATGAACGAAGCTGAAATTGCTTCAGAAGTCGAGTTTGATAAAGTTTTGCTCGTTGATAATGCCGGCGCAGTTACCGTAGGTACTCCCGTAGTTGAAGGCGCAAAAGTAGTTTGTGAAGTGGTATCGCACCTGCGTGGTGAAAAGGTGATTGTTTTTCATAAAAAACGTCGCAAAGGATATCGTAAACGCAACGGTCACCGTCAGGATTTTACCGAGTTGAAAATTAAAGAGATTGTAGCTTAATTAACCGATTAAAATTTAGAGAAAATGGCACATAAGAAAGGAGTTGGTAGCTCGAAGAACGGTCGTGAATCGGAAAGTAAGCGACTTGGAGTAAAA
>VSSQ01000423.1_pt1 | contig 28644 bp, 18 predicted proteins | sample 4763081 | NCBI WGS metagenome assembly VSSQ01 (sample SAMN12137344, study PRJNA551015) | bioreactor metagenome | isolation source: SDC9 anaerobic chlorinated ethene degrading culture | place: USA: Knoxville, Tennesee | collected 2015-01-01
TCATGGCAGAGTTTACAAGCGAAAACATAATTCGCACCGAGCAAGTAAGGGGCGGAACACGAATCACCTTGGTGGGGTACGACTGCATTGTGGGTAAGAAAAGTGCACAGTACAAGCAAACCAACGGTGGCGATAAAGCAGCAGAAGAGGCAGCCCCCAAGGCCAAGAAGCCTAAACTGGGTGTGATGGTAGAAAACTACTACCCCGAGCACCACGTAAAGGGTTGCGACATACCACCAATTGAGATTGATTATACAAAAATACCACCACGAAAAGACCTTCAGGAAAAGTAGTGGTAGTCAAACAAAAAAACATCTTCCGATAGCTATTCCAGAGATTGGATATCGGAAGGTAAAACTAAAATAAATTACTTTATTTATGGCAAAATCGGTTAGATGGTGATTATATTTGCACATTCTCGATTCGGCATGGTAAAGTGCCTGGTTTAACGATTATAACAAGAAACTGGTAACGAAATAATAACGCAATGAAAAATGTAGAGCAAATTACAAAAGGCGAAGGTTATACGGCCATCAATATGGGGCCATTGGATAGTGTTGGCGAATATTCCCTGATACACCCGAAATTGAACACGGAGATCTTCGGAAAGTTGTTTCTGAAGGATGTTACCGGAGCTAGCGGAACAGAGATTTCCTTTAATACGCTGCCTCCTCATACGGAGATTCCTTACTTCCACCGCCACAGAGATAACGAGGAGACCTACATCATTCTAAGGGGCTCCGGCGATTTCCAGATTGATGATGATTGCTTCCCTGTATGCGAAGGCTCGGTTGTCCGCGTGGCTCCTGCTCCGTCAAGAGGCATGAGGAATTCTTCGGACGAACCGATGATTTACATGGTTATTCAATCCAAAGAAAATTCGTTGGGCAACTATTCTACAGAGGACGGATCACGAACTGAATGGAACCCGAAATGGAAATAAAATCGCTCAAAGAAACCGACTTCGGTACAATCTGCAGGGCATTTGGAAAGGCTTTTTCCGATTACGAACTTCAACTGAATGATGCTCAGTTACAGGCCATGCTTACAAGACGTGGTTATCTTCCGGAGCTTTCTTTTGGGGCGTTCGATGAAGACGAGCTAGTTGCTTTTACGCTGAATGGAATTGGCACGTTTCTCGGCATTGCAACGGCTTACGATACGGGAACAGGGACACTCCCCGACTACCGCGGACAAGGATTGGCCACAAAGATATTTGAGTATTCAATCCCCTTCCTGCGCGCAGCGGGCATCCGGCACTATCTGCTTGAAGTATTGCAGCATAACACAAAAGCGGTGTCTGTATACCGTAACCTGGGGTTTGAGGTGAGCCGGGAGTTTAACTATTTCGGTCAGCCCAACGAAATGATTCTCACAGGAAAAGAGCAGCCGGATGTTTCATATTCAATAAAAGAGGTGGATGTTGCAGCATGTAAATCGGCTTCCGGAATGGCAGATTTCCATCCTTCCTGGCAGAACAGTTTTGAATCTGTAGAAAGGGCCGTGGATAAATTCATATGCTTAGGAACTTACCTGGACAATAGCCTCGCAGGGTATTGTCTTTTCGAACCTGCATCCGGCGATGTTACCCAGTTGGCTGTTGAGCCTATGCATAGGCGTAAGGGTATTGCAACCGCGCTACTAAGGGAAGCGTTGAAACGGAACAAGCATACCGCCATTAAGGTGATAAATACGGATACAACCTGTACGAATATTACCGATTTCCTGAAAGCACGGAATATCCAGCAGAAGGGAAAGCAGTTTGAAATGATAAAGGTTCTGTAAAGCAAGTGCTATGGAGGTAAATGCCGTCGAAAAGAAATCGGCCCTTTGGAATCCGTGGCACGGCTGCCACAAGCTGAGTGAGGGTTGCCGCCATTGCTACGTATACCGTGGGGATGCCCGGCGAAACATAGACAGCTCGGTGATAACGCAGACGAAAAGTTTCGATGTGCCCGTCCGCCGAAAACGCAACGGAGAGTACAAAATCCCCTCCGGTACGCTGGTCTACACCTGCTTTACGTCCGATTTCTTTGTTGAAGATGCTGATTCGTGGCGCCCCGATGCCTGGTCGATGATGCGCCAACGGAGCGACCTCCAGTTCCTGATGATTACCAAGCGGATAGACCGGCTGACTCAATGCCTGCCGGCCGACTGGGGCGAGGGATACGAGCACGTAACCATCTGCTGCACCGTAGAGAATCAATCCCGTGCCAACTACCGGCTACCCATCTACCGCTCCTCTCCCATCCGGCACAAAATCATCATTTGCGAACCGTTGCTGGAGCGCATCGACCTTGCACCCTACAACATAGGCCAATGGGTGGAACAAGTAGTAGCAGGCGGCGAATCCGGCAACGAAGCCCGTCCATGCAATTTCGACTGGGTAATGGAACTCCGCAGCGTCTGCGAGAAAGAAAAAGTATCCTTCTGGTTCAAACAAACCGGCGCCAACTTCATCAAAGACGGCAAACACTACAACATCAAACGTCCCCTCCAACACTCCCAAGCCCGAAAGGCCGGTATAAATTTGTGAGAGGGAATGTGGCTTGTATTCTTAATGACATTTTGGAGAATGTTGCTTGAATTTCAAAAAAAATCTGACACATTAAAAATTTAATTTATGGTGCAATTAGAACGTCTGTCAAAATTTGGTCATTTATTCTCTTTGTGTAGCCAAAAGCAGAGTTAATCGTTGGAAAATTTACCTAAATATAGAAAGGTGAATACGAAACATGAAATAAAAGTTATACATTTGCTTATTAAGAATACTAAAATTGATTGAACCACCTATTCGAATACTGTTTTGAAACCATTAAATTACAATGGAAAGACGCTTTTTGTCCTCCTTTTTACTTTTATTATAATCCCTATGGCCTTGGCAATAGACGTTTCCGGCTATCGTTTTCATACGATTCCTGTTTCACCTTATTACCACGGAATTCAGAGTATTGCTAAAGATAGTATTGGCCGCATCTGGTATAGTGGACAGCGTACGCTATTTATGTACGACGGAAATGCATTTTACCAGATGGACGACCGGATTTCATCTCATTCTCCCGAACTGTCGTGGGCGTTCGGTGATTTGTGGGTGGATAGTGATAAGAGGTTATTCGTTTCCACGAATCATGGCTTATTCCTTTTTGATTATGCTTCGCTGGAGTTCAAAAAGATTTCAGAGGGAGCGATTACTTCTTTAGTCCAAGATTCTAACAAGGTTTTGTGGATCAAAAAAGGAGATTTTATTGAAACTTTCTCTTTCAAAAAGGGATTTAAATCACAACGTTATAAATTGCATTCGTCCTTTGTTTCTGCAGAGCTTCGTAACCTAGATAGAGATATGTTTTTAACTACTCGCAATGGCAAGATATACAAACTGAAAAGTCTTATCTCCAAACCAGAACTGTTTATCGACCTCGGAGAGCGGAAGGGGTATATCCGTCAGCTTGTAGAGTATAATAAGGAGTATTTTATTCTTACTGAAAACGAAGGTTTATTCAGAGCGGACGAGCACGGACAGATTACCCGATCGTATCCTTTCCAATATAAGGAAAATCAATCAATAAATGCAAAAAAATTATACGTGGATTCTAAGGGTATTCTATGGGTGGGAACTCAATTAGGCCTTTTTCTGCTGGATCTTAAGACGGACGAAATGGCAACTTTGCTTGCAAATCCTGCCGATAGATATTCGCTACCTCATAATTCTATTTGGTCTATTTATGCTGATCCGGATGGAGGGGTATGGATTGGAACGTTCGGAGGAAAGCTGGCTTATATGTCTTTTGATGATAATCGTATTGTATACAAATCTTTTTCTAAAGGTGGATTAAACAGTCCCATAGTAAGTTGCTTTGAAGAAGATAAGTCTGGGAATATTTGGATTGGGACAGAAGGTGGTGGAGTAAATTGCTGGAATCGCAGAAGCAATGAATTTTCATATTACACACAGTCGTTATCCAACGGCATAAACTATAATCTAATCAAGTCCCTGTTGTTTGATTCAAAAAAGAGAAAAATATTGATTTCTTCTTTTAACGGAGGTATAAGTGAATACAACACAGATACAAAAAAATTTGAAGACTTTAAATTATATCATCCATCCCGATCGGGGCGATACCTGAGTATATACAATTTCGCAATGGAGGCCGATTCGGGAATCTGGCTGAATGCTACAACAGACGGATTGTTTTATAAAAATTTGAAAACAAATCGGATAAGCCGGATTATTCCAAAACAAGATGGGAAAGATATTATTTTGCCGGAAGTGGAATCAGTATACAGGGATGTGAAAAATCGTCTCTGGATGTTTACTCATCGGGGAGCTTACGTTATGGATGTGCTCACCCACCAAGTTTTGGATCTTCACCTGATCAATGATTCAAACTATTCTGTAAACCAGCTGATCTGTTTTACAGTTGATTCCGATTCTAACATGTGGATTGGAACAATGGGGGGAGGCGTAAATCTTTTATCGCGGGGTGGTATATATAAAAACTTCCTAAACCGAAAAGGATTTAATGCGCATACTGTTTTTGCCATTCAGGAGGATGATGCTCGCGAGAATATCTGGTTTAGCACAAACGATGGAATCTGGTTTTACAATAAGTCTTTAGATAAATTTCGGAAGATTCATTGCGCCGAGACAGACTTATGCGGCTCGTTCTATCCCCGTGCAAGCTTCAAGACAAGTAAAGGTGAATTGCTTTTTGGAGGAACTAATGGGTTTATTCTGTTTGATCCGCAGACAATCAGGAAGACAAAAAAGAAGAATAATGTTTTTTTTACTGGGTTCTTTATAAATAACTCACGAGTGATACCGGGAAATACAAATTCTCCTCTAACCGAAGATATATCCGTTATCGGAAACAGAAAAGAAGCGGACAAGTGGATAAATCTTTCCCATAAGCAATCTAACATTGAGATTCAGTTTTCAACGGATAGTTATGTAAAATCTGATAAGGAGCAACTTGCATGCCGTTTGGTAGGGGTTTCTGAGGAATGGTTGTTATTGCCTTTGAGTAAAAATAGTATACGTTATACCAATCTCCCTCCGGGGTCGTATAGGTTCGAGATTAAAGTGATGGTCCATGATGAGGAGAGCGATGGAAGAGTGACCTCTCTCTACTTTAAAATAAATCCTCCTCCCTGGCTTTCTGCATGGGCGTATTTGGTGTATGGCTGTATTGTTGCCGGAATTATCTATCTGGTGTTTATGTACTTGTCCAATAAAAAGAATTTTAGGCATAAGTTGGAAATGGAAAAACTTGAAAAGAAACGTATCCGCGATCTTATTGATCTGCGTGTAAACTTTTTTACCAATATTTCGCACGAACTGAAAACTCCGCTTACCTTGATTATTGATCCATTGAAGCGATTGGAGCAAACCCTGGGTCCGGATCATCCGGCCATGAATTATACTAAATTGATAACAAAGAACGTAATACGAATTCAGCGTCTGGTTAATCAGCTGTTACAGTTCAGGGAAATTGAAAGCAATACTATCAGGCCTTGTCCGTCTTCGGGTGATTTGATTCTTTACGTATCAGAACTGTTTAATATGTTTATACCTCTCGCCGAAGAAAAGTATATTATTACGCAGATCGATTCATTCAGCGACGAGCTATTGGTTTCGTTCGACCATGAGCTGATTGAAAAGATATTCTCGAACCTTTTTTCCAATGCGATTAAATATACGCCCGAAGGTGAATCTATTAGTTTTAGAATCTATAAATCAACAGCTGATGAATTAGCCCATCTATCCGACATAAAAACATCTGATTCGGAGATGTTTTGTGTTTCGTTCGAACTGATTAATACCGGTACAGAGATTAGCCCCGATCAGGCAGATCGTCTTTTCAAACCTTTTTCCCGTTCTTCATCACAAAAGCAACTGGCGGAATTCAGTTCCGGACTGGGCTTGTCTATCGTTAAGGAGTTAGTAAACCTATTAGGTGGAACAATCTCGCTGCTTTCAAGAACAGGAGAGGTGTGCTTTCGTTTAACATTGCCTTTAAAGCAGGCTCTCTTTGATCCACTGGCAATGGACAAGTGTAATACTACAGGGCTTTCTTATGAGTATGCCAAAATGGAAGTAATTCATCTGGATGTAAATAAGGAGGAGGTTGGATATGACAAAAAAGACAGCCGTAATATTAACAAATTGCTAATTATTGAAGATAATGATGATTTAAGGAATTACCTTAAAATTCAATTGTCGGGTAGTTTCCGTGTTTATACGGCAAAGAATGGATTGGAAGGCATTGAATTGGCAAAAAAAATAAGTTTGCAAATTATCCTTACAGATATAATGATGCCCGGGGCGGATGGATATGATGTGTGCGATACGTTGAGAGGAGATATTAAAACCAGTCACATTCCAATTATTGTTATGTCTGGTTTCGGTGGGGCCGACCAAAAGATAAAGGCATTAAAGAAAGGGGCTGATGTATTTATTGAAAAGCAATTTGATACAGATTATCTGAAACTGCAAATAAATAATCTAATAGACTCCCGGAATAAGATGAGGGAGTTGTATAGTAAAAAGTATATACCCGAACCTTCAAATATTACAATAACGTCTATGGATGAAGAGCTGATAAACAAGGCGGTTACTTCTGTAGAGAGCAATATTCAGAATCCGGATTACGATGTTGAGATGTTTGTTTCGGACATGGGTATAAGTCGTACTCTACTATACCGGAAGATTAATGAAATTACACATATGACCATCAAAGAGTTTATTTTGGATATGCGACTTAAACGTAGCAAGCAATTGCTGGAAAAATCTGATTATACCATTGCCGAGATTTCTATGCTTTGCGGCTTTAATGACTCTAAATATTTTAGTACCTGCTTTAAAAAGCATTACAGTATGGTTCCGTCCGATTACAGAAAACAGAAAACATCTATATCTTAGTTCTGAATTATTCTTGTATTTTATGATTGAATCTTAACATATGTACAAAAACCAACCATAAATGTACAAAATTACCCCGTTTCGCATCCCTTAAAATCTACATTTGTCTGACTTATTTATCAAAAATATTTAATCCTGTTATTTATGAAGAAGCACTATCTGATTGGTTTGTTTTTAGTTTTTATTATTGTGTGTGCGTTTACAAAACCAGAGACGCCTATGTCTGTAGTTATCGACAATGCCTTGAAACAGGCCGAAATGCAAAGTTTATTACTGGCTAAAGAAATGGAAACTGTTCCTGATTCATTACCCCGTACAATCGATAAAAATGGAAAATTGATAATGTCGGGTTCAAAATGGTGGTGTAGCGGATTCTTTCCAGGCACCTTATGGTATTTATATGAGAATTCTTCGAATAAGGAGTTAAAAAGGTATGCATCTCTATTTACCAACCGCATAAATAAGGAACAATATAACAAAGGAACCCACGATTTAGGTTTTATGCTATACTGCAGTTATGGAAACGCGCTCCGGATTACCGGTATAGATTCATGCAAAAGCGTACTGATAAATGGATCCAAATCCTTGTCAACACGCTTTAACCCTACAATTGGCAGCATTCAGTCATGGGGTAGTAACCAGAAATGGAGATTCCCTGTAATTATAGATAATATGATGAATCTGGAAATGCTGATGTGGGCATCCAAAGAAACAGGAGACAACAGATTCAAAGAGATTGCCGAAACCCATGCCAATACCTGCATAGCAAATCATTTTCGCAAAGATTACAGCACTTTTCACGTGGTTTCTTATATCCCCGAAACCGGAGCAGTTCAGGTAAAATGTACAGCTCAGGGATACAGTGATGAAAGTGCATGGGCCAGAGGTCAGGCGTGGGGTCTGTATGGTTACGGGATGATGTATCGCGAAACGGGGAACAAGAGGTATCTGGATCAGGCTAATCATATTGCCGACTTTATATTAAATCACCCCAATCTGCCTAAAGACAAAATTCCTTACTGGGATTTTAATGCGCCTGATATACCCAATGCCCTCAGAGATGCTTCTGCCGCATCGATAATAGCCTCATCGCTGATTGAGTTGAGTCAGTTTGTTGGTGAACCTAGAAAGAGTCAATATATAGCTGTGGCTGAAAAGCAATTGAGAACTCTTGCGTCTCCAGAATACACGGCTAAGAAAGGATCCAACGGATGTTTTATCCTGAAGCACGGGGTTGGTCATTTGCCTGGCGACTCCGAAGTGGATGTTCCGTTAACTTATGGCGACTACTATTACGTAGAGGCACTAATGAGATACAAAAAAATGATTCTGAATAAATAGAAAAATCATCTTTTTATACGAGTGGAATCTATTAATTATAACTTTAAATATATAAGGTATGAATAATACAACATGAAAACCAAAAAAACAGAAAAAACTACAAAAAACCAATGCGTTACTTACTTATAGGGCGCGACATTTATTATTACTTAAATCTATTAAAGTATGAAGATTTTAATTTATCTGCTTTTATTTATTTCTCCTTCCTTGTTTGCACAGGTCAAGGGGACTGTTACTGACGAAAACGGCGAAGGTATTATTGGAGCCAATGTTGTTGTTAAAGGTAGCAATGTAGGTACTATAACCGATTTGACAGGGACATTTACTGTTGATGCATCAGGAGATGCCACGCTTATTATATCCTATATGGGTTATAAAACCCAGGAAATAAAGGTTGCTAATCAGAAAACAATCAAGATTATCCTGCAGGAAGATACAGAAATTTTGGACGAAGTTGTTGTTGTAGGATATGGTGTAATGCGCAAAAGCGACCTTACCGGGTCGGTAGGTTCTGTAAAATCGGATGTATTGAAGAAACAGGCTGTTTCTTCTTTTGATCAGGGATTACAAGGAAAAGTTGCCGGAGTTCAGGTTACGGCTGTTTCCGGATCGCCGGGAGGTGCCGTGGATATCCGTATTCGCGGTGGGAACTCTTTAACTTCTGGCAGCCAACCTTTGTACGTTATTGATGGATATCCCGTAACAGCCGGAAGTTCGGCCGGAGGATCAGGTGCCGGACAAAATCCGCTGGCTACATTAAATCCGGGTGATATAGAAAGTATGGAGATTTTGAAGGATGCATCAGCTACTGCTATATATGGTTCCCGTGGTGCAAATGGAGTTGTCCTTATTTCAACCAAAAGAGGGAAATCCGGAAAAACCACGGTGTCTTATGATGGATATGTTGGATTCCAGAAAGTAGCTAAAAAGCTAGATATGATGAATGCCTCCGAGTGGGGTGCTTTAGCTAATGAAGGTGCGGCCAATGATGGACGTCCGGCTTATTATACAAATACTTCAACAAACCCTCTTTATCCCGCTATCAGTGATTTAGGTCAGGGAACGGATTGGCAGGATGAAATTCTAAGGTCTTCCGCTCCCATTCATAATCACAATGTAACGATTAATGGGGGATCTGAAAACACCAAGTTTTCAATTATGGCTAGTTACTTTGATCAGGAAAGTATTGTTAAGAATCAAGACTTTAATCGTGTTTCTTTTAGAAATAACATTGATACAAAACTATCTTCACGGATAGATCTCTCAACTAGCTTTACAGTAAGTAGAGTTACTTCAAACGTGGGTCGCGAAAATGGAGATGGTGGAGGTAATACTTCAATCATCAATGCAGCTTTGGTGCTGCCCCCTACAGTTCCTGTATTTGACCCCACGACAGGAGAGTACGTACGTATGAACTATATAACAGGTAGTTCTACAGTGCCCAACCCAGTTCCATATGTTACCTTTTTACAGGATAAGGGAACGATTGATCGTGTACTTGGATCGGCTGATCTTAGTATTAGATTTATTGAAGGACTTACATTGAAGATAAGTGTTGGGGCCGACCTTTCCAGTGCGTTGCGTGAAGTTTACGAACCGAAGCAAACAAATACGGGTTACAATGCCAATGGTATCGCTAGTCAGCAAAACAGAAGAAATCAGTCTCTTTCAAACGAAAATGTGCTCACTTACCTTAAGAAGACTGGAATTCATTCAATAAATGCAATGGTTGGGACATCAGCTTTATCTATCCAAAGCAAGTCGAGCAGTATGACTGCCAGAGACTTTATTTCGGATGTTTACGGTTACAACAACCTGGATGCAGGAGCCCAATGGGATAAGCCTTCCACCGGAAGAGATAAAAATACTTTGTTGTCCGGGTTCGGTCGTATCAACTATGTGTTAAAGGATCGTTACCTTTTTACTGTTACAGGACGAGCGGATGGTAGTTCCAAATTTGGTGCTAATAATAAATGGGCATTTTTCCCATCTGCCGCTTTTGCATGGCGTATGGATCAGGAAGCATTTATGAAGCAAGTGGATTGGATTAGTAGTCTTAAGTTGAGAGCTAGTTACGGGGTAACGGGTAACCAGAATATTAGCAGCTATTCTTCTGTCGAAAAAATGAATACCTATGTTTATCCTATCGGAGGAGTCACCAATGTGGGAATTGCTGCCGGAAATATGCCAAACCCTGATTTGAAGTGGGAAACAACCGCTATTTCTGATATTGGTGTGGATTTTGGATTCTTGAATAACCGCTTTAATTTTGTTGCCGATTATTATTATAAAAAAACGACCGATCTTTTATGGAATATATCAGTTCCATTAACAACCGGATTCGGTTCCGTTCTAAAGAATATTGGAAGCCTCGAAAACAAAGGGTTGGAATTAAGTTTATCTGCCGATGTGCTTACTGGCGATTTTAAATGGAATACTTCAATCAACTGGTCTACCAACAAGAATAAAGTCCTGGAAATTCCGGGTTACATTCCTACCCAACAAGGTACAATTTCCGGACACTTGAAAGTAAACGGTAGCTGGCTAGAGCCAGGTTTGCCAGTTGGCGTATGGAATTTACTTAAAACTACAGGGGTTATGCGTACGCAGGAAGAACGTGATAAAGCTGCCCGTGTAACTAGTACAACGTTTGATCAGGTGGGAGACATGAGTTTTTACGATAAAAATGGCGACGGTAAAATTAGTTTTGGTGAAGACAGAACTATTGTTGGAGATCCAAATCCTGATTTCATTTTTGGTTGGACAAATAACTTTTCTTATAAAAAATTTGATCTTTCTGTTTATATCAATGGCTCTTACGGTAATGACATTTACAATGTGTTGCGTGCAGAAACCAATATTGTGAGCACTTGGGGAAATCAACGCAAAGAAGTCAATGACCATTGGACACCTACAAATACAAATGCCAAATATCCGAGAGCACACGTATTGGTAAACCAGAATTTATTACAATCGGACTTTTTAATTGAAGACGGTTCTTTCTTGCGAATTCAAAACCTGACCTTGGGTTATAACGTTCCCAAATGCCCGTTTGTGAAATCGTTAAGAGTATATGCAACCGGACAAAATTTGCTTACTATCACCAACTACTCAGGATACAATCCTGAAGTAAACAGTCAGGGTCAGAGTAACCTTCAATTAGGAGTGGATTACAATGCCTACCCAGCTTCCAAGTCATTTATCCTCGGAGTTAATATTGGTTTTTAATATTCAAATCAAAAAATTATGAAACTATACAAATATATGATTATCGCAGCTGTATTTGCGATTGGCAACTCTTCCTGCAGCGGCTTTCTGGATGAGGAGATTTATGAATCCATTACGCCTGATAATTTTTACAAAAATGAGGCCGATGCTAAAGCCGGGCTGACTTCTGTTTATCAAACTCTTCAGGAATCAAATGGATACAGACGGTACATCTGGATGGGGGCCGAATTTCCCGGAGAAGCTGCTTACGCAAATGCCAGTGCCCCATCTCGTGTTGAAATGGATGATTATACGTGGACACCTACAACTGATTTCTGTAAATTAATCTGGCAGGTGTCGTACAGCGGAATAAGAAGGGCGAATAATCTGTTGTTGAATATCGACAAAGTAACCTTTAAAAGCGAGGATACGAAAAAACAGATTGTTGCTGAGACAAAATTTCTGCGTGCATTGAATTACTTTGCTCTGATCCGTTTTTATGATCATGTGCCTGTAATTACTGAAAAAGATAATATGAATGCCGAAGATCTTACCAATGAGGGAACAGACGATACCGTTTGGGCGCTGATTGAAGAAGATTTAAAATATGCCGAATCAGTTCTTAAAACTTCGTACGGAGCTGCAGATATGGGGCGAGCTACAAAAGGAGCTGCTATGGCCATATTATCAAAAGTATATCTTACGCAAGCGGCATGGCCATGGAATAAAGCTGGCTTTTGGGAAAAGGCGGCTTTGAAAGCAGACGAAATCATAACAAAGGAAAGTTCTTTTGGTTATGGGCTGGAAACAGATTTTCGGAATATATTCAACGTTAACAACGAACATGGTAAAGAATATATTTTCGACGTGGAGTTTGTTACCAATATTAATGGTCAAGATATACCTGCATTAACTGGTATGAGAGGATATAATGTGAAGAAAACAGACGGTTGGTCTTCTTTGATATCTACTCCCGATTTTTATAAATCCTACGAAGTGGGCGACAAACGAGTTTCAACTACTTTCCTTGTCGACTTTAAAGATGTAAAAACGGGTAAGACTTACCATTATGATCCTAATAATGGGAAAGAGCCCTCTTTTCCCTTGTGCCACTTCGCAAAATATCTTGATCCTAATGATAATTTGTCTACCGCAGCAGGCGATTATGGGTGTAATATGAAAGTAGTTCGTTATGCCGACGTATTATTGGTACAATCCGAGGCTTATTGTGAAATGAATCAAATCAATAAAGCGTTGTCAGGAATTAATCGGGTTCGTGAACGTGCCGGATTACAAGCTCTTCCATCAACAATATCTCAGGCAGATTTACGTAAAGCAATTATTCAGGAACGCATATGGGAATTTGCAGCCGAAGGTCAGGCTTTGTTTGATTTAAAACGACAACATGCCATGGCCGACAGAATGAAAAAAGCGATCAACGATAAATATTATACGCTCCCTGTTCCGCAGGATGAGATGGATAAAAATCCAAATTTAGTGCAACATCCTTTATGGAAATAACAGCCTGTCTGTTATGACTAAAAGAGAGGAAGGAATAGATATTTTCCTTCCCCTCTTTTTCAATTTTTCTTGTATATTTACCACATAAATTAGTAGTATGATGAAAAACCACCTTTTATTCCTATTCATATTTTGCCTGGAAATAACACATGCGCAGGTTACAGAGATAAAATACTTATCAGGTAAAGGTTCCGACGATGCCATCGAGTGGGACTTCTTTTGTACTAAAGGAGCTAAAAGCGGTTTATGGAATAAGATAAAAGTTCCATCCTGCTGGGAAACCGAAGGCTATGGCACCTACAATTATGGACACGATAAGAATAAGGCCAACGAAGAAGGATTGTATAAAACCAAATTTCAAATTCCGGCGGACTGGAAAAGCAAGCGTATTTTTATTGTTTTTGAAGGGTCTATGACCGATACCGAAATTAAAGTGAATGGTAAACAAGCAGGTACTGTTCATCAAGGCGCTTTTTATCGGTTTAAGCGGGAAATTACCAATCTGGTCCATTATGGAAAGTCAAATGATTTGGATGTAAAGGTGAGCAAGATGTCTGCCAATAATAGTATAAATGAGGCGGAACGCGAAGCAGATTTCTGGGTGTTTGGAGGTATCTTCCGTCCGGTTTACCTGGAAGCTGTCCCCAACGAATATATAGAATATACAGCTATCGATGCACGTCATACCGGAGATGTTAAGGCAGATATTATCCTTTCGGGTAATCTATCGGATGTTGAAGCTCAAATGGTGGTGCTGGATCAGCAAAATAAAGTGATAGGCAAATTATCTTCCACCCCTGCTGCCGGTAAAAAAAATAAAATCTCTTTGTCCGGTCATATAGCCGATGTAAAGCCCTGGTCCTCCGAATCCCCCACCCAATATTCTGCTTCTATTTCCATCAGCCGTAAAGGAAAGATGTTACATACGATAACAGAAAAGATCGGCTTCCGTACCGTGGAAGTCCGCGAACACGACGGGGTGTATGTGAATGGCGTAAAGATGATGTTTAAAGGGGTTAACCGTCATTCTTTCTGGCCCACAACCGGACGTACCACAAATAAACAACTTAGCATCGACGATGTTAATCTGATAAAGGCGATGAATATGAATGCCGTTCGTATGTCTCATTATCCACCGGATAAACATTTTCTTGAGGTGTGCGACTCGTTAGGTCTTTACGTGATAGACGAACTCTGTGCCTGGCAATATCCGCCCTATGATACTCCTGTAGGCAAAGTGCTGGTAAGAGAAATGCTTACCCACGACATAAATCATCCCAGTATTGTATTCTGGGCAAATGGAAATGAAGGTGGATTTAATTTTGACCTTGATCCTCTTTTTCCGCTATATGATATTCAAAAACGGGCTGTCCTGCATCCCTGGGCTAAGTTTAGCTGTATAAACACAGCACATTATATTAATTACGACACGGGTATAAATAATCTGTTTCATGGACGGGATATTTTTATGCCGACTGAAATATTGCATGGATTGTATGACGGTGGACATGGAGCGGGACTGGATGATTATTGGAATTTGATGCGTTCTAATAACCTCAGTGCCGGAATGTTTCTTTGGGATTTGGCTGACCAGGCTGTTGTCCGGACCGATAGAAATGGTTTTTTAGATACGGATAAAGATCACGGGGCTGATGGTATCACCGGGCCGCACCGCGAAAAAGAGGGAAGCTTCTTTACCATTAAAGAAATCTGGTCTCCTGTCCATTTGGAGAAAAAGTATATAACTCCCACATGGAATAAACGATTGATCATTGAAAACCGGTACGCATTTACCAACACGAACGAATGTTCATTCAAATTCCGACTTGCAAAGGTTACGAATCTTTCGGTGGATGGCGTGACATCTGTAGCTGGTCGCATTGACTCTCCCGATTGCAAACCGGGAGAAAAGAGTACAATAACTTTAGATCTACCCAAAGAGTGGACGGATTATGATGTCCTATATGTCACAGCTACCGATCGTGAAAACCGTGAGTTATTTACCTGGAGCTACGAAATTGGGAATCCTCTTAAGGTTGCCTCTCGATGTTTGCCAACGGATAAATCAGCCCCTGCTGCCCAAGCGCAAGATCTTGGAACCTTTTGGTTGTTATCGGCTGCCGGAGTAGAAGCCCGTATTAATAAGGAGACTGGATTGCTTCAAGCAGTCGTTTATCAGGGGAAAACCATTCCATTGAGTAATGGCCCTGTTCTGATAACAGACAAACAGGTAACCTGTAAATCCGTTCAATATAAATTGGCAGAAGGGAATCCACATTTGACAGTAACCTACGTAACGAACAACGGCAAAGATGTCGCCTATGGATTTACGTGGACCATGTTGCCTTCGGGCGTATTGCAACTGGATTACGATTACCGGCCACAGGATAAGATTTCCATGGCAGGAATTACATTCGATTTCCCCGAAGAAGGCGTTAAGGGAGCCACTCTGTTTGCAAACGGTCCATATCGGGTATACAAGAACCGCATGAAAGGAGGAACCCTGAACGTTTGGAATAAAACATATAATAACACCGTTACCGGCGAGAGTTGGGACTATCCCGAGTTCAAAGGATACTATTCCCTCTTTTACGGAATGAAACTGGATTGTCCGACACCCTTTGCAGTATATTCGGGAAAAGAAGATGTTATACTTCATTTATTCACTCCAGCTATACAATCCTTGTACGCAGCCGACAGGAATTATACAGTTCCGGCATACCCCAAAGGAAACATCTCTTTTATGAGTGCGATACCTCCGGTAGGTACTAAGTTTGGAAAAGCAGAGAATTACGGTCCCCAGTCCCAATTACACCGTTTTAGCGGTAATGGCGTGGAGAATAATATATCAGGACAATTGTTTTTTGACTTCAATACAATGAATAAATGACCGTCTTGAATAATTGCTGGGACACACTCATTTATATAAGAAAGATTGGCACAAGATAAATGCCCAAAGACAAAGGAAGAAAGGATATTCTGTCTCGTTTGATTTGATAGTTGAGAAACTTTGATTAACTTTGTAAGTGCTCATATAATAGCATTAGATATATGAAAGTAGATGTAAATGACAATATATTATCACTTATAGATAAAACTCCCAACTTGATAATGTCGGGTATTGCCCAGCGTGTTAAACAGAGGCGATTGGAAAAAGGGTGGACGCAAAAGATGCTTGCTGCAAAAGCAGGGCTTTCGTTGCCTTCCTACAGGCGTTTTGAATCATCTGGAGAGATATCTGTGCGTTCATTGGTGATGCTTGCATTTGCATTGGATATGACAGATGAATTCGAAACTCTTTTCAGCAGCAAAACATATCAGAGTATTGACGATATAGTAAAAGCTGAGCAAACGAAACAAAGGAAAAGAGGACATAAAAATGAATAGTGTCTCAATGATAGAGATTTTTATATCTGATAGACGTGTAGGGCGAATGGCTCTTACGCCCGAAGGATTGTGTGGTTTTGAATACGATGCTGACTGGATACAGAGCGGATTTTCAATATCTCCATTCTATCTGCCGTTGAAGCCAGGTCTGATAATGGCCAAGCGAGATCCGTTTGCGGGAAACTTTGGGGTGTTCGATGACAGTTTGCCGGATGGTTGGGGCAATCTATTGCTTGATCGTTATTTACAGGAGAAAGGGGTCGATCCGTATAAATTGAATATTTTAGAACGATTGTCGCTGATTGGTTCTACCGGACGTGGCGCATTGGAGTATCAACCAGACAAAAGCATTGCCACAGATGATGAGTTTCTAAATTTTGATCGTTTAGCAAATGAGATCGAAAAAATACTCGAAAGTAAAGAAAGTACGGGTTCGGTTGATTTGCTCTATAAATATGGCGGTTCATCCGGTGGAGCACGCCCCAAGGTATTTGCGAAGTTAGATGGTTGTGAGTGGCTTGTGAAGTTTAAAGCAACCAGCGATCCTGTTAATGTTGGAGAAATAGAGTACAACTACTCTCTACTTGCCAAAGAGTGTGGAATACGAATGGCGGAAACCCGCTTGTTTGATAATCGCTATTTCGGAGTAAAACGATTCGACAGAACGCCTCAAGGAAAGATACATACCATAAGTGCAGCCGGACTGCTCAATGCCAATTACCGGATTCCTAGTCTTGACTACTCTTTGCTATTGAAGCTGACGCTGAATCTCACCAGGGATATGGAACAGGTGGCTCAAATGTTCCGGCTAATGGTGTTTAATATCCTGATTTCAAATCGGGACGATCATGCTAAGAATTTTTCGTTCCAATGGATTGATGGGGCGTGGAAACTTTCGCCAGCTTATGATCTACTGCCAAGCAGTGGTTTTAATGGCTACCATACTACGACCATAAATGGTAAGGGAGAGCCTGCACTTGCCGATACGATTGCGGTGGCGACTGAAATAGGTCTGTCAAAACAGTCGGCAACTCAGATTATACAAGAGTTGACGGAGAAATGTATTGCAAAAAAGAAGACGAGATTCAGATTGAAATAGTTGATAACAGGATAAGCCATACGGATGCCCGATTTAGCTTCCATAGCCCCATGGATATTCGTCGTAGAAGATGGATTAAAAAGTCACCCAGAAGTTTACAACTTTTTTAAATGGATTACGTTAATAGTATAGTCATCAGCGAAATGACATTCTGGATTTTGAGATACGTAATTAGCTTTGAATTCTATAAAACTCGATAATATGGGATATAAGCATTTGGTTTTTGATATTGACGGGACTTTGGTGGACAATGAAAAAGCTGTTTTGGCTACTTGGCAGGAGACTATACTGCAGTTGTTTGGTAAGCGTTATGAGACTTCGGAGCTTAATTTTGTGTTGGGTATTCCGGGGGTGACTACCATGGAGCGTCTCGGGGCTGTAAATCCCAAAGAGTTTGATGAAGTGTGGGTTAAGAACTTTATGAAGCACAAGGCTGAGATCGAGCTTTTTCCCCATATCGAGCATATAATCGCAGCTCTGAAGAGTAAGGGGTTGGGGTTAGGGGTAGTCACTTCGCGTACGCACAACGAGCTGAATAACGATTTTGCCTTAGGTAAGATTATAGACCATTTTGAAACGATTATATGTGTTACGGATGCGCCCCGCCCTAAACCGAATCCGGATCCGCTGCTGGTTTATATGGATAGGTGTGGCGTATCTCCGGATGAAGTGCTCTATATTGGTGATAGTGATTACGATTATCATTGTGCAAAAAATGCAAAGGTGGACTTTGGGGTGGCTTTGTGGGGTGATAACAGGATAAGCCATACAGATACCCGGTTTAGCTTTAATAGCCCCATGGATATTTTAAGCATCTGACTATAAACGATATTGTTATAAAACTAAGAAGGCTTTCCGTTTGGAAAGCCTTCTTATTGGTGATCCGCCTGGGATTCCCTTGACGGAGTTACCACGCTGATATTTAAAACTTTATATTTTTAGTTTCAAGCATATCCCATGATTTAACCCACTGATTTTCTACGTGCTTTTGCGGTAGTTTACTCATGAAGAATACTAGGGACAAATATAGTTATTTACATTCGATCTTCAATGAAAAATTTATTTTTTCATTGAAGATCATTTATCTGCTAGTTATGAGGTCTAAAACCCGATAATCTTTGTTTATTCAGTTCTATAATATCATTTTTTAAAGCCTTGATCTCTGTATCATAAGGATTTTCTTTGATTTTATCTAGTTCATTCAGTAACTCTTCATTAAACTTTGAAGTGGATAGTAGCTCCTCTCTTATGTAGTTTAAAACTGCCTTCCAATAATATGTGGGGCTTTCTTTGGCAAGTAGGTAAGCAGCATCAATAGCTTTTTGATATAAGCCTCTACCTTTCTCTATATCCTTTTTTCGGAAAGCAATTAGCCCTTTTGTTGCTGTTATACAAAGTTGAGTACTTGGAAGAACATTTATTTCTCCTAATCTATCTAAAGACTCAATACACCTTTCAGCATTATTTATATCATTGTCTAAAGCATAGGTGTAGGCCAAATTATTTAATAAAAGTGAATCTGTTGGGTTGGAAGTTAATCCAATCTCTAATATCTTTGCTGCAATCTTGTAGTTTTTTAAATGAGTATATGCAATATGAGAACCTAATACTATTGGTCTACGGGTGAATTGCATATCTCGAATCCAGTCAATAGTATATATTAATGCCTCTTCATATTTTAAATTTTGTAAGGAAAATAACGCTTTTGCTTCATAGTCGCATTTTATATTAATAAACTTTTCTCTATCAATATATATAGGTAATTTATGCGTCAATGCCCATTCAGCTTGTGCCAAACTATTGTCATTAGGTGACTGTAAGGAAATATTGAATAAATCCCTGCTTTTTTTATTCGCACCATGAATAAACTCAATTGTTCCAATGGAACTAGATAATTCAGTGATACTAAACGGATGATAATTTTGAGATTTTATAATCTCTAATCCTCTTTTTATATTGCTTGAAGATCTGTTTCTAAGCAGATTAACTGATATCTCAGATGCGATAAGCCATGGATCAAATTTCAAAGCCTGATTTTTCTTTAATATATAATGAGATTGATCAAAATCATTTAAGTGGATATATAATCTAGCTGCTGCTCTAGTAATAAAACGATTATCAGATGAGAGATGCAATGCTATATTCATCATATATTTAGCTTTCTCTTCTAGCCCAATACTAATATAAGCTCTTGCCATTTCTACATATAAAATAGGATTATATGGAAATGATTTGATTTGATTTCTTAGTTTGTTTATCTGTTGATAAATATCGTTTGGAGTTGCTATACAATCAAATGAAATATCATCTAACTTTGTGACAATTTTTTCTTCCTTGTATTTTTTGTTGGTTTTTGTTAAATTATTCGCAAGTAACAATTGTGCAGTTGTGGCATTTTCTGAATGTTCTTTTGTGTATAATGCAGCTTCAACAACACAGGGGTTATCAATTTGAGAGTTAGAAATTGCAGCACTCATTAAATCACCGGCATGTATTAATGTCTTATTTTCTGACCAATCCTCTATGTATTCTTCAATATTATACATATTCGCACTCTCCTTCTTTATTAGTGAAGGATCAATTTCCCCTATAGCTGAAGTGTATCTAAAACTTCTCCAATTAGGTATAACGCGCCTATCTTGATTTTCAAAAACAAATGCCATAATTTAATATTTAAGGAGTTCTAGTTCTGACTTCAGACGTAGATAGTCTAATTCTGAAACAAATCGAGTTAAATTATAGTTTGAACCAACAGAAGAAATATTCTTTGGATGACCTCTTTTGGTGGGTGTTGGATAACATAGGTACTCTATTAGTTTCACTAATCGATCTTTGATTGCTTCAAAAGGAATACTATTTCTTATATCTATCAATGCTTTTTGGTATGCATTTAAGAGATATATTTCAACCTCTTCAAAGCTACCTCTATAGTATGTCGGTTGTAAAGAAGCAGGAAGATGATTCATGATTAAAGCGTTCATACTAACTCCTGTAGCATAAAACACGACTAAACTACCCAATAAATAGCAATCAGACAAATATGTTCTCTGCTCCCAATCGCTAATATGAAATCTATATAAAACTTCTGGTGGCGCATAAGTGAAATCACCAGAATACTCAAGTTCATCATATGGCCCGTTTAAGGCAGGACACATTGAACGTCCTAAATCTCCTATTTTAGATTCATTATGGAAGAGTAAAACGTTGGATGGTTTTAGATCCTGATGTGCAACACCAATTCCATGCAATTGCCTTAAACCGACAGCAATGTCCCGAAGAGATTTTAGTTTCCAAGCGAAATCTAGTTCAGCAGAATATGCTAACAGTGTCCTCACATCTCCATCTGCCATTTCAAAGATTAAATAGGGTACAATTCCATATGTAAAACCAATGACCATTTCTTCGCCTGATTCAATGACAAAAGCAACTTTGGTCACTCTATTCTTTTGGCAATAGAGTGACAAATCCCTTTCATACTGGAATTGTCCTAACATATCTGTCATCAAATCAACAACAGAACGTCCTGCAAAATTGTTTGCTAAATGACATGTAAAATCTATTGCTTTCATAAAGCAAGTTTTACCATCCTTTTCTACATCATAGCAAACTGAAAAATTACCTCCTGTTGAGGCCGCTGTTTTGGCTTTTTTCTTTAGTACTTTCCATCCTGTACTTAGAATTTTTCCTTCTAAATTATGTGCTGCAACATCTTTCATAAAATCGGTATACTAAATTTGTCCCAAAGGTAATGAAACTTTTTGATATTTTAATTAAATTGTTTATATTCAAAAGAGTAGTTTTATCTTTGCTATTTTGCATATAAGTTAATTCGGGTATGCTTTTTTAGAATCGCCTTTGCCTTTTCATCTTTTTCTTCTTTGCATTGAATTTCTTTTCCTCAAACTGTATTGGAGTTAGTGGAAGATCCGATCCCAATGGAGAAAACGAAATAAACGAACCCAATGTTGGATTGTTTTTCTGAATGAAAGATGAATTGACCGAAATATTACTTTCTTGTTTGGCTGCACGGGTATCTGTGTTGAAAGTCTGATTATCTACCTCTTCCTTTTGAATTTTCTTTTGCCTGATTCCATAGGTTTACAGGACAGCTTCTTTTCACTAAAATATCTACCATACAGCCGTTTACAGTAATTCTCATGCACACGGGTGCTTCTCCGTTCTTTAATAATCTGGCTTTCTTGATAAAGAATAGCACATTGAAGGTTTTTCTAGCCATTTTTACATCGTTTTTAGGAGTTACAAAACTATGTATTCTCTTTCAAAGTATTGCTACGCAAAATGCTATGAATCAGCGAGAAAGAAGCTAAATCGTGGGACTTTTTCAACCCGATTTATGTACCACGATTTGCACACCAACAATATGCTTGAAACGGCTATTTTCTGCCACCTGCTAGAAAAAAGAAATTCCTGATAATACTTGATTATCAGGAATTTGCTTGATTTTTCTTTTGTTTTCAGTGATCCGCCTGGGGCTCGAACCCAGGACCCCATCCTTAAAAGGGATGTGCTCTACCTGCTGAGCTAGCGAATCATCCTGTGCGTTACTTCTGTAATGCGAGTGCAAAGATAGGGCGTACATTTTTATTGTGCAAATTTTCGCACCATTTTTATTTTGCTATCTTTGCAGGCATACTTGTAAACATACTGTAAAACATACTAATAAACAGACATTTTATCTATGGCAGACGATAAAAAAATTATTTTCTCTATGGTGGGCGTCACTAAGACGTTTCCTCCTCAGAAACAGGTTTTAAAGAATATTTATCTCTCCTTTTTCTACGGTGCCAAGATCGGTATTATCGGTCTTAACGGGTCGGGAAAATCTACCCTGATGAAGATTATTGCCGGTCTCGAAAAAGAATATCAGGGCGAAGTGGTTTTCTCGCCGGGCTACTCAGTGGGTTATCTTGAACAGGATCCGAAGCTGGAAAGCGGCAAGACTGTAAAGGAAATCGTACAGGAAGGGGTGCAGGATATCGTGAATGTACTGAAGGAGTACGAGGAGGTGAACGAGAAGTTTGGTGATCCCGAAGTGCTGGACGATCCCGACAAGATGGATGCTCTGATTAACAGACAGGCCGAATTGCAGGATAAGATTGATGCTACGGATGCATGGAACCTGGACAGCCGCCTGGAGCGTGCTATGGATGCCTTGCGTTGTCCGCCCGAAGATCAGGTGGTGGATACGTTATCCGGTGGTGAGCGCCGCCGCGTGGCTTTGTGCCGTTTGTTGCTTCAGCAGCCGGATGTATTGTTGCTGGATGAGCCTACCAACCACCTGGATGCAGAGTCTATCGACTGGTTGGAGCAGCACTTGCAGCAGTATGCGGGTACGGTGATCTGTGTTACGCACGACCGTTACTTCCTGGATCATGTGGCCGGATGGATTCTGGAGCTTGACCGTGGCGAGGGTATCCCCTGGAAGGGTAACTATTCTTCGTGGCTGGATCAGAAAACGAAGCGTATGGCGCAGGAAGAGAAGCAGGCCAGCAAGCGCAGAAAGACATTGGAGCGCGAGCTTGAATGGGCTACCATGGCTCCCAAGGCTCGTCAGGCCAAGGGTAAGGCTCGTCTTAATTCGTATGAGAAGTTGCTTAACGAGGATCAGAAGGAGCGCGAAGAGAAGCTGGAGATCTTTATCCCCAACGGTCCGCGTCTGGGTAACAAGGTGATCGAGGCGCAGCACGTGGCCAAGGCTTTTGGCGACAAGTTGTTGTTTGATGATCTTAACTTTATGCTGCCTCCCAACGGTATTGTAGGGATTATCGGTCCCAACGGTGCGGGTAAGACTACCTTGTTCAAGATGATCATGGGTATGGAGACGGTGGATAAGGGTACCTTCGAAGTGGGTGAAACGGTGAAGATTGGGTATGCGGATCAGACGCACAAGGATATCGATCCTACAAAGACGGTTTTCCAGGTGGTGTGCAGCGGTCAGGAGTATATTCGTGTGGGTGGCAAGGAGATCAATGCCCGTGCTTACTTGTCGCGTTTCAACTTTACGGGCGGCGACCAGGAGAAGCTTTGCAGTGTTCTTTCGGGTGGTGAGCGTAACCGCTTGCATCTGGCACTTACATTGCGTGCCGAAGCCAATGTGTTGCTGCTGGATGAGCCTACCAACGATATCGACGTAAATACCTTGCGTGCACTGGAAGAGGGTCTGGAGAACTTTGCCGGTTGCGCCGTGGTTATCTCGCACGACCGTTGGTTCCTGGATCGTATCTGTACGCATATTCTTTCGTTCGAGGGTAACTCCGACGTGGTATTCTACGAGGGTTCGTACTCCGAATACGAGGAATACAAACGGAAACAGCTGGGCGATGTAGAGCCGAAGCGTGTTCGTTACCGTAAGTTGATTGCTGATTAATCATTTTAATAATACAAGACCATGAAAAAATCTTTTCTTTCGTTTGCAGCGGTTGTTTGTGCTGCCTTGTTTGTGTGTACGGCCGATGCGGGTGCGCAGGTTGTAAAGTTGTTTAATGGCAAGGATTTGTCTAACTGGAATTTGTTTGTTGACAAAGGGGGCGCCAGTGCCCAGGACGTGTATACGGTGAAGGATGGCGTGATCCATGTTAAGGGTACCCCTTTCGGTTACATGTACACCAAGGATAAGTATAGTAACTTTATCCTGGATGTAGAATGGCGTTATCCGGTGGAAGCAACCAACAGTGGTATCTTCTTGTTTGTACAGGACGGCGAAAAGCTGTGGCCCAACGGGATTGAGTGCCAGCTTATGGCAGGCAAGGCCGGCGACCTGGTTTTACTGGGTGGCAGCGATTTGTTCGAGTTTATGAGCAGACCGGGTACGGTTCGTCCGGCTTTCCCGGTTATTGAGAAGGCGAATACTTCCAGCGAAAAGCCTGTAGGCGAGTGGAACCGTGCAAAGATTTACTGCAAGGATGGTAACATTACAGTGTTTATAAACGGTGTGTACCAGAATTCGGGTACGCGTTCGATGCATAAAACAGGTTACATTGCTTTGCAGAGCGAAGGAAAGGATATTCAGTTCAGGAATGTAACGGTTACTCCGTTGTAATCCGGAGGGTTTACAAAATAGAACGCCGTTGTACCGATAACTTGGGTACAACGGCGTTTTTGTTTTATCAGGCTCGGATGATTTCGATACACATACGCGAATTGTGGTAGGGGCATTTCCAGAAGCCGGCCTTGTCTTCGGCCAGGTTGGGTTTCCCGTCGCGGATGCTCCAGTACCATTCGCCGTGGGCCCGGTCTATCAGGTGTGCCGAGATGTATTGCCAGGTGGCGGCCGACTTATCCAAATATGCTGCATCGCCGGATAGTTTCCATGCGTACATGAATCCTACGGCTGCCTCAGCCTGAGGCCACCAGTGCCGGTCGGTATCGGTATGTCCTCTGCGGGTATCGGTCTCGTACCAGATGCTTCCGTCGGACTGCAAGCCTTCGCGTACGGTAGTCTGCACCAGCTGCATGGACAGGCTTTCCACCCGTAACAGCAGGGCGGGATCGCCCAATACCTGGGCGGCTTCGTACAACAGCCACGAGGCTTCGATGTCGTGTCCGTAGGAGTCGATGGTTCCTTTGCGGGTCCACTGTTCGTCGAAGAAGAGATTCATATGTCCTGTACGGGTATCGATGATATGATCGGCAAAGATCAGTATCAGGGCTTCCAGCGCCTCTTTAAGGCGTGGATCTTTCCATACACGGTACAGGTTGGTATAGGCCTCCAGGATATGGAGGTGGGTATTCATGGTCTTCTTTTCGTTTTCGTCTTTTTCGCTTAGGCGGAGGTCGTCCAGCAATTGCCAGTCGCGGCTGTAGGCTTCAAAATAGCCCCCCAGCCGGGTATCCCTGCTATGTTGTTCGATCAGGTAAAACAGCTCTTTTGCCTTAGCTAATGCCTCTTCGTTACCGGATGCCATATGATATTCCGTAAGGGCATAGATAAAGAAGGCCTGCGAATAGATCTGCTTCTTGGTATCGGCCGGCGATCCGTCGGCATTCACCAGCCAGTAGGTACCGCCCATCTCCTCGTCGAAAAAGTATTTGAGGGCATACCCGTAGGCGCGTTCAGCCATGTGCAGGTATGCGGAATCGGGCTGCACACGGTAGGCCGCCGAGAAGGTCCACAGGATGCGGGCATTCAGGATGCCCCCCTTCCCTGCTCCACCAATGATCCGGTCGGCGCCATCTATCTGTCCGTAAAACCCGCCCTGTTCCACATCCACCATACGCCCCATCCAGTAGGGAAGGATTCCATGAATCAGTTCGGCACGCATCTCCTCTTTCAGTTGTTTGAGTAAGCTCATCGTTCTCTTGTCGTTTTTTCTGTATGAAACAATATCTTATTTGGCCGCATCCATGATCTGACGCATGGATACGGTATAATTCTTAATCACCTGCACGGTAGAGTCGGTATCGAAAACCGAGTTAAGCCCCTGCTCCTCCTGGGCGGGATCGCCCATATAGTCGTCGCCCACCTGCCAGTATACATGGTCCGTACGCGGACGGGCATAACCACCCCATGCCCAGAAGTTGCATCCGGCCAGGGTGCCGTTGGTACGTACGCTTTCCAATACGCGCTCAAAGATATAAGAATAATAGGTATCTCTGCTGGTGGTAGGGTCGCTTAATTCGTACTTATGTGAATCGCGGGGCATACCGAACTCCTCGAGGGTGATGGGCTTGCGCAGCGAATCGGCCAGGGCGATGTGTTTATTCATGTAGGCTGCGGTATTCTCGATGGCACGGTTCAGGGTGCCTGGGATATCCTTGCTGTCCAGCCAGCCCCAGTTCTTGGGCCAGATGTGCATGGTAAGGTAGTCGATGTTGGGATCGGCATGCACACGGGCATAGAGGTCGAAGTCTTCTTCGCTGCCTGCCTCGCCTTCGGATCCGGTGGATACGAGGTGATTCTTATCCAGACTCTTGATGTGTGCGGCTATGTCTTTGATCCACGAAGCGTAGGCATCCTTGTTTCCGGCGCCCATGGGTCGGGGTTCGTTGGCTATCTGCCACGACAGGATGGCGGGATCTTCGGTATATTTACGTTTGTTGTAAAAATTGGTACGCGACAACACGGTGGTGATATGGTTCTTGAAGATTTGCTTACAGCTGTCGCACTCGAAGTGTTTAGACACATAGTCTTTAAAGGCATCCCATCCGGCAACCGACGGAACGGGTACGGGACCGTATCCTGCCCAGTTAAGGTATTGGGCATAGCCTCCGGACCACTCCCAGGTGTTGTGCAGGTACAGCACGGCGTGCATATCGCGTTTGGCAAGCTCGCTCATAAAGAAGTCCAGTCCGTCGAAAACCGACTGCTCGTAATGTCCCGGTGATTCCTGCAGGGAGGGCATCACTTTGGAAGGTACTCCGTTGGGACCGTCGGCTCCCACCAGTACGCGCAGGTTGTTGACTCCCTTTTCCTTGAGGAAGTCCAGTTCACGTATCAACCGGTCGCGGTCGCCAAACACGCCCTGCGACCCAAGCAGCGGCCCATACCAGAAATTGGTTCCTATAAAATAATAGGGTTTGCCGTTAAGAACAAATTGTCCGTTTTCTACCCGGATACATGCATCGTTTACCGATGCGGTAGTGGTACTCTTACCTGTACAGCTTGCAAGCAGCAGCAGGAACACAAGGTTAACATACACTAGTACGTGTCGCATATTCTATTGAATTTTATTATATAATTTCACCTTACAAATTTGAGGAAAAGTAGAGAAGCAGACTATCAGAATTGTGCCTAATTGTTTTAACAATGTTGCATCTGCTATATAAAATGTACGCTTTAGGCAACTGACATTTTTTTGTATCGCATTAAATTGTATTTTTACCTTCCAAAAGCAGGCTTTGCCTTTTAATTTATAGGAACAATAATGAAAAAACTTTGCACGCTGGTACTGTTTTGTTGCTACCTGGTTAACATTCCGTACGTATTGAAGGCTATTCAGAACCATCATAACCTGGATTCCCGTATTTTTACGACTGATCATGGTTTGTCCAGCACGAAAGTTTCTTGTATCGTGCAGGATAAGCGGGGTTTTGTATGGATTGGTACCGAAGATGGCCTTAATAAATTTGACGGGTACGGTTTTACCGTCTACAAGCGTAACAGCGCCTTGCGGGGATCGCTGGTAAGCAACCATATTACCGCTTTATATACGGATCGAAACGATAACTTATGGGTAGGCACCATCGAGGGGTTACAGTATTACGACAAGCGGAACGATAATTTTGTGAGTACCGCCCTCAATCAGCCCGATTATATTGTAAAGCAGAATCAGTGTAATGCCATCTTCCAGGACAGGAGCGGCTGCCTGTGGTTTGCCTCGTCCGGACTGGGAGTACTGAGGTTCGACCCTAAAACGTCCGAAAGTGTATTATTCTCGCCTTCGCATACACATCCGGGACAGTCGTTATGCAGCGGCCATATCCGGGCTATCGACGAGGATGCGGATGGTAATTTGTGGTTCGGATCGCAGGATAACGGCTTGTCGGTATACAACCCGGTAAAAAAGAGTTTCACCAATTACAGCGTGGCCAGTGGTCACCTGAAGAGCGATGTAATATTCGACCTGTTCAAACAGAAGAACGGCAATATGCTGATCTCCACCATCGGTGTGGGAGTGACGGTGTACGATCAGAAACAGAAGCGGTTTATAGCCTATCCGGAGGCGTTCAGCAGGGGTACGGCCCGGCGGACTTTCTGTGCCATGGAGGATAAAGAGGGTGCTGTCTGGGCGGGGACCGACGGACTGGGGGTGATGCGATTCAGAGCGGATCAGCAGTCGATCTCTCCGCATCCGGTGTTCAATGAGTTTATGCAGGAGATGGGCGACTCGAAGATACATTATTTGTTTGAGGACAAAAAAGGGAACCTCTGGGTGGGTATGCATTACAAAGGGTTGTGCGTTATCCATACCGGCTCCAACGGTTTTACCAATTACCGTAAAATAAACAACGAGCCTAATTCGCTTAGCTATAACCATGTGATGGGGGTTACGGCCGACAAGGATAATAATCTCTGGATTGCCACGGATGGCGGGGGACTGAACTTCTACGACCGCAAGAGCGGACGGTTTACCCATTACTTGCACAATCCGGGTAATCCTAATTCGATTTCGGACAATGCCATCGTGAGTGTTTTCTGTGATAGCAAAAA